>WNFC01001520.1_pt1 | contig 25765 bp, 23 predicted proteins | sample 5400541 | NCBI WGS metagenome assembly WNFC01 (sample SAMN13153342, study PRJNA577476) | soil metagenome | isolation source: 120 cm saprolite under Douglas fir tree site 2 hole 2 replicate 1 | place: USA:California | collected 2015-04-18 | reverse complement strand
ATCGGGGAGTTATGCCCATGATCACCGCGAGCTATTTCCGCCAGCAAGCCGGGACGCTACTTCGACTGGCCCACGAATGCCGGCGCCCGGACACGGCCGACCGTCTGCGCCTGATGGCGGCGCATCTCGAGACCAAGGCGCATGAGCTCGAGACCGGCGAGGCCGACGAAAGCAGTTGCTCGCCACAGAATCGTAGGGCGCAATAGCGAAGCGGTATGCGCCGCTTTGGTGCTGTCGGCGGATTACGCTCTGACCGTCCTACGGCTACGGCGCCTTTGCCAATTCCGACAATCGATCGGCCAATTGATTGAGCGCCCATTGGCGCGCGAGCGCGGCGGCCTTGGCCCAGGTCGGCTTTTGTTGGCGCAGCGGCGGCAGGGGCGCCTTCGCATCCATGCTGGCGATCGAGCGATAGAGCCGCAACTCATCGGCCTGTGAGGGAAAGCGGCCCGCTTCGATCGCGGCTTCGAGCGACCCGTATGCGCGCAGCAGCGTGGCGGCGCCCTTCGGCCCGACGCCGCGCGCGCCCGGCAGCTTGTCGGACGGGTCGCCGCGCAGCGCGATGAAATCCGGCACCTGCTTCGGGTCGACGCCGTAGCGCTCCCGCACCTCAGCGGGGCCGACGCGGGCGATTTCGCCCGCCCGCACCGGATAGAGGATGGTCGTTCGCGCGGAGGCCAGCTGGAACGTGTCGCGGTCGCCGCTCGCCACCAATGCGGTGCCGCCGCGCCGTTCTTCGGCCACGACCGCAGCGGCGAGAAAATCGTCGGCCTCGTAGCCGTCCGCCTTGGCGTTCGCGAAGCCGCACGCCGCGACGAACTCCGGCAGCACGTCGAGCTGCTCGACCAGCGCGTCGTCGAATTCCCGTCCGCTTTGATAGGCGGAAAAACTTTCGTGCCGATACGTCGTCGCGCTCAAGGTATCCCAGCCGACCAGGACCGCGCGCGGCCGCTCCGCCTGGTACAGCCGGAGCAGCATGTTGGCGAAGCCCACGATGGCACCGGCGGGCCGCTTGCCGCGCCTGACGATCGTCTTGGGCAGCGCGTGATACGCGCGATGTGCGAACGAGTCGCCGTCGATCACGAGGAGCGGCCGGCGTCCTTTGGTGGTTGGCTTCTTCACAGCCGCAGTCGCTCGGCCGCCGCGTGAATGATCGCCTCCAGGACGCTCAAAGCCTCGGCGGTGCCGTCCGCCTCGCCCTTTTCAAAATCGCGCACGGCCTGCCCCATCGTGTTGGTGACATGGGCAAGGCACAGCACCGGCGCGCCGGTGGCGCGCGCGAAGGTGTAGAGCGCCGCCGCCTCCATCTCGACCGCGAGCGCGCCTTTCGATCGCGCAGCCTCGATCGCCTCCGCGGTTTCCCGAAACGGCGCGTCCGTCGTCCAGCTCGAACCGACGACCGCGCGCAGGTTTCCGGTCTTGAGGGCCTGCGCGGCCAGCGCGACGAGAGACGGATCGGCTTCGCCGTATTCCGACGGCGCCGCGTAATGATGGCTCGTCCCTTCGTCGCGCAGCGCGCGCTCGATGACGACGAAATAGGGCGGCGGACCGGCCGGATTGATCTGCCCCGCCGATGTGACGCTGAGCAGCATCCGGCAGTTGCTCGCGAACAGTTCTTCCGCGACCAGCACGGCGAACGGCGCGCCCACCGCGCAGCCGATGATGCCGACGGTCCGGCCGGCGAGCGTGAATGAATCGAGCCTCGTGTGATAGCAGGGCCAGCCCTCGAACGGGCGCGCGCGGCCGCTGTCCCGCAGGGCGCGCACGATATCGCCATCCGGGTCGAGAATGCAGACGGGCGGAACGTCGACCGCCTCCAGCCCCTTTTGGCGGCGCGCCTCGCGCAACAGCGCGGCGGGCCGGAAGACGGACGGAGCCGCGACGTTCTTGCGGTCGAGAATCGAGGGCATCGGGGCTCCACGGAAGAATGCCGGCGCTTCCTGGCAACCCTAGCGTCGTAGCCCGGATGGAGCGGAAGCGAAATCCGGGGTCACCATAGTCCATTCCTTCGCTGCATGCGGGTTACGACGTTCGCGCAGAACGGCGACCGCTCCCTGTGGGAACTTTTTTGCGGCGAGTTGCGTCCTTAGGCTCCGGAGCGGTCCGGTGACCCCCGCCGGGGAGTCTGCCGGGGCCCCGGACCGGTACGACCATGGCTGCACGGCCTGCCTTCGATCCCAAAGAGCTCGAAGTGAAGATCAGGGCGATGTACCGCAGCGTCGCCGAGAACCCGCATGGCGAGTTTCATTTCGAGATGGGCCTCGCGCTCGCCGGGCGCCTCGGTTACCCGCCGGACGACCTCGACAAGATCCCGCCGGAGGCGGTCGAGTCGTTCGCCGGCGGCGGATACTTCTTTCATTTCGCCGGCCTCTCGCGCGGCGAGACGGTGATCGATCTCGGCAGCGGCTCCGGCATGGACACGTTCATCGCGGCGCTGAAGGTGGGCGCCAGCGGCAAGGTGATCGGTATCGACATGACCGACGAGCAGCGGGCCAAGGCGGAACGGCTGCGCGATCGCTATGGCTTCCGCAACGTGAGCTATGTGAAGGCCTACATCGAGGAAGTGCCGCTCGCGAGCGAAACCGCCGACGTGGTCATCAGCAACGGCGTGATCAACCTCGCGCCCGACAAGGCAAAGGTATTTGCCGAAGCCGCGCGCCTGCTCAAGCCGGGCGGCCGTCTTGCCATCTCGGATATCGTCAGCACCGTGCGGCTGCCCGACCGCATCGTCGGCAATGCGACCCTGTGGGCCGCCTGCATCGGCGGCGCCGCCCAGCAGGACGACTATCGCCGGCAGATCGAGGCGGCGGGATTCCGCGTGGCGGCGCTGGTGTACAATCCGCGGTATCGGTTCATCTCAGACAGCGCCAGGGACGCCAGCACGCAATTCGGCGTGAAGAGCATCTCGTTGCTGGCCATGAAATCCTGAGTGGGTGCGCTCGCTTGCATCGGAGCTGTGTCAATGGTCGAACATCGCGCCCGCCCGCGCGCCGGATGTCACGGGAGACGGAATGACGAAGGATGCCGCCGGGGCGTTTTTCCGCGCCGAGGTCGAACGGCTCATGGACCGGCTCTACGGCACGGCGCTGAGGCTGACCTGCAACCGTGCCGATGCCGAGGATTTGGTTTCGGAGACGGTCACGAAGGCGTGGGCGGGCTTTTCGCAGCTGAGCGACCGCAAATCCTTTCCGAAGTGGATCTTTCGCATCCTCGTCAACACGTTCATTTCAGAGCGCCGCCGAGCGCGCCCGGAGAGCATCGAAGACATGTCGCTGTCCGACGAAGAGAGCTTTTCGCTGTTCGAAAAGCTGCACCAGCCGTTCCTGCTGTGGTGGAGCAATCCCGAGCAGGAGCTGATCAACAAGTTGCTGCGCGAGGACATCGAGCAGGCGCTCAGCGGCCTGCAGGAGGGCTACCGCACCGTGCTGATCCTGGTCGAGGTCAACGGCTGTTCCTATGCCGAGGCCGCCGACATCCTGGGACTTCCGGTCGGAACGGTAAGATCGCGCCTGAACCGGGCGAGATCGATGTTGCAACGGATGTTGTGGAAACAGGCGCAAGCCGCCGGGCTGATCGCGCCGACGCGAGACGAGGAGCCGACAAATGGGTAGACGCGCCGACAAGGACGTGACGATCACCTGCGAAGAGGTGATCGCACATGTTTTCGAGTATCTCGACGGCGAGATCGACGCGCCGAGGCGCTCGCACATCGAACGTCATCTCGAGGGCTGCCGCGCCTGCTACTCGCGGACCGAGTTCGAAAAGGCGTTGCGGGCGCGGGTGCGCCAGCTCGGCGTCACGGAGGCACCGGACGCGCTGCGCCGCCGCCTCGGCGCGCTCCTCGACCGGTTCTGAGGAGAGTGGGAATGGTGGCGATTGCCGGCTTTACCAGGGATCAGATTCTTGCCGCCGTGCGCCAGATGTACACCGAGGTGGCGACGCTTCCTGCAAAGCAGTTTCATTTTCCGACCGGAGGCGATGCCTGCCTGTTCGTCGGCTATCCGGCCGATTGGCTCTATTGCATTCCCGCGACGGCGACCGAGTCCTTCGCTGGCGTCGGCTTTCCGTTCCGCGCGCGGGTGATCCGCCCCGGCGATCGCGTGCTCGATATCGGCGCGGGCTCGGGAACCGACACGCTCATCGCGGCCGGTCTCGTCGGCGCCGAGGGCAAGGTGTTCGCGCTCGACATGACGTCCGCGATGCTCGCGAAGCTGCGCCGCAACGTCGCGAAGGCGGGAGCCAGGAACATCGAGGTGATCGCAGGCAATGCCGAGGCGATCCCGCTTCCCGACGCCAGCGTCGACGTGGTCACCAGCAACGGCGTCCTCAATCTGGTCCCCGACAAGCCGAAGGCCGTCGCCGAGATTTTCCGCGTGCTGCGTCCGGGCGGCCGCGTGCAGATCGCCGACATCATGCTCGCACAGCCAGTGAGCGAGACGGCACGCGCCAACCCGAAGCTCTGGGCCGAATGCGTGGTCGGCGCGCTGCCTGAAGCGGATTACCTCGGCCTCTTTCGCGCCGCCGGTCTTTCGAACGTGACCGTGCTGCGCAGCTTCGACTATTTCTCTGGCAGCACGAGCCCCGATACCCGCAAGATCGCGGCGGCGCTCGGCGCCAAGGCGGTCGAAATTTCGATGATTCGTCCCGCCGACGCGATGCGTGCGGCGTGCTGAGATGGTTCGCCTGGTGTCGTAGAATGGCGGTCTTTTGGCCGCCATAAGAAGTGCAAAGCAAGTGTTCAGCCAAAGGAGGAAGACATGGTTCAGCGCAAAGTCATCGCCTCGATCGCGGTCCTGGGTTTTGCTGTCCTGCCCGCCACCGCCGTGGCGCAGCATGCCGGCGACCACAAGGTGATCGCGGCGCAAGAGGTGAAGTGGGGCCCCGCGCCTCCGTCCGTGCCGGCTGGCGCACAGGCGGCAGTGCTCTACGGCGATCCGGGCAAGGACGGTATGTTTGTGTTCCGGCTGAAAATGCCGAAGGACTACCATATCCCTCCGCACACCCATCCGAAGCCGGAGATCGTCACCGTCCTATCAGGAACGGCGCGCCTGGGCATGGGTGAAAAGGCGGATCGCGCGAAGGCGCAGGTTCTACCTGCCGGCAGCTTTTTCGCGCTCACGCCGGGCTCGGCCCATTACTTCTTTGCGGACGAAGACACGGTCATCCAGCTCAACAGCACCGGGCCGTGGGGCATCACCTACGTCAACCCGAAGGACGATCCGCGCCAGAAGTAGGCGTTTTGCGAATCGGACGCGCCGACGGGCGCGAGATGTTTCGTCACGACGGCGGGCAAGAATCGGCCGCCGTCCTGCGATTGCTCGCGAGTGGCGAATAGCGGTGCCGGCTATTCGCTATTCGCCATTCACCATTCGCGACTCTCATAGATGACCGAACATCTGCCCGGTTTCTTCGAAGGCACCGAAATGCCGACCGCCGGCTGGTGGGAGGCGCTGTGGCCCGATCCGGCCAAGGTCCTGCAATCGGTGGGCCTCGCGGCCGGGATGGAGGTCATCGACCTGTGCTCGGGCGACGGCTGGTTCACGCTGCAGGTCGCCAGGATCGCGCGCCGCGTCGACGCGGTCGATCTCGACGAGAAACTGCTCGAGGTCGCGCGCCTGCGTCTTTCCGAGAACGGCGTCACGAACTGCCGTTTCCTGGCCGGCAGCGCATACGATCTTCCGGCGCTGGTAACGGAGCCGGTCGACTTCGTGTTCATGGCGAACGCCTTCCACGGCGTTCCCGACCGCATCCGCCTGGCGCGCGCCGTGCGCGAGCGGCTCAAGCCCGCAGGCCTATTTGCCGTCGTGAACTGGCATCAGCGTCCACGCGAGGAGACGCCGATCCTCGGCGAGCCGCGCGGCCCGCGCACCGACCTGAGACTGTCGCCGCAACAGACGATCGCGGGTGTCGAGCCGGCCGGCCTGAAGCTCGCGCGCCTCGTCGAGGTGCCGCCCTATCATTATGGGGCGGTGTTCGAGCGCCCGAATCGTTAACGCGCCGGTAACCATAAATCGCTTCACTGCCGGGCATGAACCGGCAGCAGCGGCGCGCGATGGCGAAGCGGGAGGATCCCGAATCCCTCTGCGCCGTCGCGATCGCGCTTAATCGTCGTGGTCGAAAGTCTCGACGCCCAGGTCCACGAATACGTGCGGCGCCAGCCGAGACTGGGTCTCATCGGCGCGCTGCGCCGCCGCGCGCAGCCTTAAGTCTCGATCGGTTCGGTCCAAACCCGGCCGCGGATGACTGCGTCGCACCGCGCGCTAAGCCGCGCTCACGGCCTCTCCCTCCGGCCTTGGGAAGAGGCGCACGACCTCCCGCGCGGGCAGCGGCCGGCTGTAGAGATAGCCCTGCATTTCGGTGCAGCCGAGGGTCTGCACGATCTCGAGCTGCGCCTGCGTCTCCACGCCTTCCGCCGTGGTCGCAATGTTCAAGTGGCTGGCGAGGCTGGTCACGGCCTGCACGATAGCGCCGGATTCGTCCTTCTCGGTGATATCGCTGATGAACGAACGGTCGATCTTGATCTTGTCGAACGGGAAGCTGCGCAGATAGCTCAGCGACGAATAGCCTGTGCCGAAATCGTCCATCGCGATGTGGACGCCGAGGTTGCGCAGCTGATGCAGCGTGGCGAGCGTCGCTTCGTTGTGCTGCAGCAGCACCGCTTCGGTGATCTCGATCTCGAGCCGGCGCGCCGGGAGCCCGGAGGCTGCCAATGCCTGGACGACCAGCTGCGCCAAATTCTGGTTCTTGACCTGCACCGGCGAGAGGTTGACCGCGACCGCGATGTCGTTCGGCCAGGTCGCCGCCTCCATGCAGGCCTGCCGCAGAACCCATTCGCCGATCGGATTGATCAGGCCCGTCTCTTCCGCCACCGGGATGAACTCGTCGGGCGGCACCATCCCGCGACTCGGATGATGCCAGCGCAGGAGCGCCTCGCAGGCGCTGATTTCGCCGCGTTCGAGATTGACGACGGGCTGGTAGTGCAGCTCGAATTCGCCGTTGATGACCGCGCTGCGCAGATCGAGCTCAAGCGTGCGCCGCGCCTTGACCTGCTCGTCCATCGCAGGCTCGAAGAAGCGGAACGTGCCCCGTCCGTCCGCCTTCGACCTGTACAGCGCCATGTCGGCGTTCTTGAGCAGCTGATCGGGGTCGCAGCCGTCGTGCGGCGCGATCGAGATGCCGATGCTGACGTCGGCCGGAACGCAATGACCCTGGAGCTCGTAGGGCCGTGTCAGCGCGTCGCGAATGCGCGACGCCAGCATGGCGGCGTCGGACGGTTGCTCGAGGCCGGCGTGGATGATGGCGAATTCGTCCCCGCCCAGCCGCGCGACCGTATCCGCCTCGCGCACGCACTCGCGCAACCGGTCCGCCACGACCTTCAACAATTCGTCTCCGACGCCATGCCCAAGCGTATCGTTGATGCTCTTGAAGTGGTCGAGATCGAGGTAGAGCACTGCAAGCTGCCCGCCGCGACGGACATGCGCGAGCGCCTCCTCCAGCCGCTCGCGCAGCAACACCCGATTGGGCAGGTTCGTCAGCGCGTCGTGATGCGCCATATGGGCGATCTGGACTTCCGCCAGGCGCCGGGCGGTGACGTCCTCGTGGGTCGCCACCCAGCCGCCGTTCGGCAACGGCCGGTTGGTGATGCAGATGGTGCGGCCATCCTTGATCTCCCTGAGAACCTGGCTGGTCTTTCCCGCGGCAAGGGAAGCGAGCAGCTCGGCGGCGTATTCGTCCTGGCTGCCGCTCAGGATCCCGGCTTGCGTCAGGCGCTCCAGCAGCTCATGCAGCGTCAGTCCGGGTGCGACCATGTCGGGAGGAATATTGAAGATTTCCAGATAGCGGCCGTTGTGGACGGTCAGCACGTTCGCCGCGTCGAACATGCACAGGCCGTGCGACATGTTGTTGAGAGCGGTGTCGAGCCTGAATCGCTCCCGCGCCAGGTTCTTGCCGACCTGCCACGCGCACAGGAGAACCATGCCGCCGAGCACGACCATCAGCAGGACGGCCACGCCGGCGATCTCGATGGCGCCCTTGCGCCAATCGGCGAGCACGGCATCAGCTCCGATTCCGACGGTGACCGCGACCGGATAATTGAGGAGCATTTGACCGGCGGCAAAGCGCTCCTTCTGATCGAACTGACTGGTCAAGCGAACGACGCCGCGGCCCTTCCTGGGCAGCATCTCCTTGAAGAGAGGGTTCGCGGCATAGGAAGCGGGGCTTGCGGAGGCCGGCGCGGGATAACGCGCCAGGATCATGCCGTCGCGCCGAACGAGGCTGAGGGACGTTCCGGGCTCGAGAGCAAGCGTGGAGAACAATTTCTCGAAGTACTGCAGTTCTATCACGCCGATCACCAGCCCGAGGAAAGCTCCGTTCGAGCTCACGACTCGATGAGAGGCGTGGAAAACCCACCTCCCGGTGGCGAAGTCCATGAGCGGCATGCTGATGTGGTTCGGCATGTCCGGCGAGGAATGGAACGAAGCGAAGTACGATCGATCGGAGATGCTGTCATCCGAAGCCGGCCAGTCGCGCGACGAGTTCACGATCACGCCGCGCGCGCTTGCCAGGATCAGCTCATGAATGGGTCGCAAGTTGGCGATGCTCTCTTTGAGCATCACGTGCGTATTGGCGTCCGCCATCCGGCGTTCGAACGCCTCGACCGACTCGATGTCGAGCGCCTGCACTTCGTGCACGAACCGGCGCTGTGTCAGCGTCAGCGCCTCGAAGGTGTGCTCCAGGTGGCCCGCAAGGACCGCCGCCGTCGTCTGCAGCTGACGTTCTCGGCCCGCGATCACGCTCTCGCGCAGGTTCGAGACCGCGACGGCTCCGGCCAGGGCGATTGCGTGCATCAGCACGAAGCCGAAGAAAATGATGAAGCGGACAGGACGGGTGCGCCACGCGATTGCAAGGCTGGAGGACTCGCGCTCACGCGAGCCACCTCCGCCAGCGCCAACACCGGCGTTGTGCACACCTACAGACCGCATTCCTCGTCCCCCCCTGGCGAGAACGGCGATCAAAATGGAGGCAATCTCGGAAAATTTATTTGAACGCGGCGGCGCGTCGTGCGTGCTGGTTATTGAACGGTTAACGCGGATCTCATGACGCCCCCGGGACAAGGTCGTCAAGGTCGTGGGAAGTCGCGGATCTCGTGCCCGTTCCGGCTTTGCATCGTCTGCGGCACGCCCGTCACGGAGCGGCTTCGATCAACGCCCGACGAGCTGGCGATCGACCGTGGCCTGCATCGGTGCGGCGGCGGGCTCCGGCGTGTCCGCTTGGGTCGGGGCGGGGAACGCATCGCGGCGCTTCGTCCAGGCCGGGCCGAACTTTTCCCTGGCGGCCTTTTTCGCCATCGCGGCGTAGGGCGGGACCTGATAGCCCGAGATGGCCGCCGGCGGGGGCGCGGGCGTTCGGTTGAGGGATTGCATGTGGATCTGCTGCTCGATCTTCGAGGCGCGCCATAGGTCGAGCTTCGTCATCGGGCGGGTCGCGGCTGCGGCTCCGGTCGTCTCATGCACGGGCAGCGGCGCGAGGACCGCCTGCACGGCAAGGAAGGTACTCAGGAGCAGACCGCCGGCCACCGCGAGATAAATGAGTACAGGGGCGAGATATCCGCGCGCCGCGCCCACGGACGTTTCCTTTCCGACTCTTCTCACCTCCCGATTTGCCAACGCGGCCGCGGAAGAGCAGTTCCGCGGCGGCACGTCGACGGCGTGGTGAAGCGACGCGCGTGAAGGGTGCGGCGCACGATCCGGAGCGGCGCGCAACGCGAGGGCTCTTAACGCGATCGGTCGCGCCGATGCGGGTCACAAACATGTCAGCCACTTGCGGTCGCAGGCATCTCCGGGGGGTTAACCCAATCTTATCGCGGCCGATACTAGGATCGGTCATTGAATATTGTCCGTCCGTCGAAGGAGCGCGCTGGCTCGGCCCAAGAAGCCTCCCGTTGCGGCAATAATCGGAAATATACATGCGTCAGTTGTGTCGGGTCTTGCTGATGGTTGTTCTGGCATTCGGCTTTGCGCCGGCGTCGGCGAGTGAAGCGCCGCTGCAGATCGCCGGCGCCACCACCGTGAACGCCGACCGCGTGATCGACCTCGTCCAGACGCACGCCGATCTCGCCATCATCGACAACCGCACCGTGGCGGACTACGACGCCGGCCACATCGAGGGTGCGCTGCACCTGCTCGACACCGACATGGCCGATGCGGAGGTTCTGGGCCGCGTGGTCAAGTCGAAGAACGCGCCGGTCCTCTTCTACTGCAACGGCGTGAAATGCGGGCGCGCCGCCAACGCAAGCGCGAAGGCGGTCTCATGGGGATACAACCAGGTCTATTATTACGCGCTCGGCCTCGCCGAATGGAAAGAGCGCGGGCTGCCGCTCGTGCACTGACGACCCGCCGCGAGCCTCCGCCCCATGTCGCCACGCCGCCAGCTCCAGATCATCGTCGCGCTGTCCATGGCGGTGAGCTTCATCGCCGCGGCCGGCGCGATGTATTTCGCCACCGAGCGCTACGACCTCGCGGTGCGCGCCGTCCAGGTCGAGCGCGTCACCAACTTCGTCGAGCGATACGTGCGGGAAGTCGTCTGGCAGCAGCATGCCGATGACGTGCAGACGCTCGCGAGCGACATCGCCAGCGAAAGCCGCCTGCGCACCGCGCTAGCGGCATCGGACCGCGAAGCGGTGGCGCAATTGCTGCCGACCATCGGCCGCCGCTACGCGGTCAGCTCGGGTCAGATCGCTCTGCGCGGCATCACCGTCTATGACGCGCGCGGCGCGGTCCTCGCCGAGTACATGAGCGAGCCGGGCCTGCGCGCCGCCAACACGCTGAGCGAGCTTCTCGCCGCGCGTACCGGCAAGGACCGTCTGGTGCGGCTGCGCCACGTCTGGATTCTCTACGGCGTGCCCTATCTTTCGGTGGCGGTGCCGATCGGCGGGCTGCGGCAGATCAACGGATACGTCGCGGTTCATGTCGACCCGCTGCATGCGCTGCGCGACCTCGACAATTATCTCGCGATGCAGGTGCTCCTCACCAGCGCCGAGGGCGCCCATCCGCTCGCCGAATTGAATCAGTATGCGATTTCGGAGGGCGCCGCGAAGCTCAACACTGAGGTGCTGATCGAGTCGCCCGAAGGAGAGCCGGTCTTTCGCGTGGAGATGCGGGCCGACGAAAGCGCATCCGCGAAGATGATGTCGGCGATCCGCGTCTGGTCCTTCCTCGTGCTGTTCGCCGTGCTCAGCCTGATCGCGATGGTGACGATCGCGCTGGTGCTGCTGGTCTCGCGCCGCATGGCCCGCCAGGAGACGGTGGCCGCCGAGGCGGCGCTCGACGCCAGGCGCACCGAGGAGAGGGCCGCCGACCTGCAGATGCACAACGCGATGCTGCGCGAGAGCGAGGAGGCGCTGCAGGCGCAGAACCAGCGCTTCGCCGCCGCGCTCAACAACATGGCGCACGGCATGTGCATGTTCGACAAGGACCAGCGCCTGGTCGTGTGCAACAACCTGTATCTCGAGATGTACGGCCTGGCGCCCGAGCTCGGCCAGCCCGGCACGTCGCTGCGCAAGATCCTCGAGGCGCGCTCCGCGTCCGGCTCGGCCCCCGCCGCGGCCCCGGACCACATCGCGGAGGTGCTTGTAGAGGTGTCGCGCTCCGAGCCGCGCTACACGGTCAGGGAGCTGCGCGACGGCCGCTTCGTGGCGGTCGCCTATCAGCCGATGTACGGCGGCGGCTGGGTCGTGGTGCATCAGGACGTGACTGCGCAGAAGCGCGCCGACAACGAGATCGCCCGCATGGCGCGGCACGATGCGCTCACCGGTCTCGCCAACCGGCTGCTTTTGCGGGAAAAGATGGACGAGGCGCTCACCCGGCTGCGCCAGGACGGCGAGCGGTTCTGCATCCTCGTGCTCGACCTCAACCGGTTCAAGGGCGTCAACGACACGCTCGGCCATCCGATCGGCGATGTGCTGCTCACCCAGGTGGCGCAGCGGCTGCGCGAGATGGTCGGCGAGAGCGACACCGTTGCCCGCCTCGGTGGCGACGAGTTCGCCATCCTGCGGCGCATCGACGACGATCCGATCCCGGGACTGGTCGCGGTGGCGCAGCGCCTGCTCGCGATCATCGCGGCGCCCTACGACGTCGAAGGCCATCACGTCGTCATCGGCACGAGCATCGGCATCGCGGTCGCGCCCGACAACGGCGCGGAGGTGCACGAGCTCCTGCGCAACGCCGACCTCGCGCTCTATCGGGCGAAGACCGAGCGGAACACCGGATACTGCTTCTTCAAGGCCGAGATGTACGACGAAGCGCGCGTGCTCCGCACCATGGAGCTCGATCTGCGCGTCGCGGTCGAGAAGGGCGAGTTCGAGCTGCACTACCAGCCGATCGTCAGCGCGGTGAGCCGGGACGTCATCGGCGTCGAGGCGCTGGTGCGCTGGAAGCATCCCGAGCGCGGCCTGATCGCGCCCGCCGAGTTCATTCCGATGGCGGAGCAGACCGGCCTGATCGTGCCGCTGGGCGACTGGGTGCTGCGCCAGGCCTGCGCGGAGGCCGCGCACTGGCCCTCGCAGGTCAAGCTCGCCGTCAACCTTTCGCCCGCCCAGTTCAAGCGCGGCAACCTGGTCGAAAGCGTCGCCGCGGCGCTCGCCGAATCCGGCCTCGCGCCGCACCGCCTCGAGCTCGAGATCACCGAGTCGGTGATCCTGCAGAAGGATACGGCGAACATCGCCATCCTGCACGAGCTCGGCCGGCTCGGCGTCTCCGTCGTGCTGGACGACTTCGGCACCGGATATTCGTCGCTGAGCTATCTGCAGATGTTTCCGTTCCACAAGATCAAGATCGACAAATCCTTCGTCGACGATCTGGCGACCCGCGAGGACCGCGCCTCGATCGTCGCGGCGATCACCGGGCTGGCGCGCAGCCTGGACATCCGGACGACGGCGGAAGGCGTCGAGACGGTCACTCAGTTCGAGCTGCTGCGCGCGTCGGGCTGCAACGAGGTGCAGGGCTATCTCTTCGGCCGGCCGTGCCCGGCCTCGCAGCTCAGCTTCGAGCCGCGCGAGGCCGAAGAGGCGCGCGTGGCGTGAGCCCGTCTTCGCTGAGGCCGCCGCCCCTCGCATTTTGGCAAAACGAACCTGACTCGGAAAACCCGACGAATTCAGCGCCGCCTTATTTCCGCACGTCGAGCGGCAGCCGCACCGTGAAGGTCGCGCCCTTGCCGGGCGCGCTCTCGATCGTGAGCCGGCCGCGGTGGCGGTGGAGGATATGCTTGACGAGCGCGAGGCCGAGCCCGGTGCCGCCCTGCGCGCGGCTCTCCGTCACGTCCACCCGGTAGAAGCGCTCGGTCAGGCGCGGCAGGTGCTCGGGCGCGATGCCCGGGCCGTAGTCGCGCACCGCGACGACCGCCTCGTCGTCCGCCTCCTGCGCGAGCGAGATGTCGACGCGCTTGCCGGAGGCGCCGTATTTGAGCGCGTTCTCCACCAGGTTCTCGAACACGCGGATCAGCTCGTCGCGATCGCCGCGGATCGCGAGCGGAGCGGGCGGCGCGTCGAGCTTGACCTCGACGCCGCGATCGCGCGCGAGCATCTGCAGGGCGTCCGCCACCTGGCGCACGATCGGCCCCACGTCGAGCTGCTGCTCGGGCTGCAGATGCGCCTTGAGCTCGATGCGCGAGAGCGAAAGGAGATCGTCGATCAGGCGCGCCATGCGGGTCGCCTGGGCCTTCATGATGTCGAGGAAGCGGTCGCGCGCCTGCGGGTCGTCCTTGGCGGCTCCCTGCAGGGTCTCGATGAAGCCCGACAGCGAGGCGAGCGGCGTGCGCAGCTCGTGGCTCGCATTGGCCACGAAATCGGCGCGCATCTCCTCTACGCGCTTGAGCGGCGTAAGGTCGTGCAGCGTCACGATCACGAGGTCGCGCCGTCCCGCGATGGTCTCGGACAGGAGCACCGGCATCACGAACGCCTCCGACCAGCGGTCGGCCGGCACGCGTTCGTAGAACTCGACCCGTTGGGTCTCGCCGCTCCGCGCCGCTTCGCGCACCGCCTCGATGATGTCGGGAATGCGCAGCGCGAACGACAGCGGCGCGCCGCGCGTGAGCGCGGGCGCGATCGCGCGCGCCGCGGCGTTCGATGCGACCGCGATCCCGTTGCGGTCGAGCACGATGGCCGCATCAGGCAGGCCGGACACCACCGCTTCCACCAGCCAGTCGGCGGCGAGCGCCTTGCCCTCGTGCGAGGGCGCCGGCGTATCCACCGCGTCGGCGCCGGTGAAATCGAGGAGCGCGGCGGCCGCCACGATGATGAAGCCGATCACCGCCTGCGGATAGGTCAGCACGCCCATCAGCACGAGCGCGAAGAAGACCACTGCGGACGCCCCGAGCACGAGGCGCGCGCGCACGATCCGCTCGAGCCAGACGGTCAACCCGGCCTTCGTGTCCTCCTGGTGCTCGATCGACATGGATTCAAAAACCACGCGAATAGCGAGTGGCGAATAGTCTATCCCACCATTCGCTATTCGCCATTCGCTATTCGCGGCGCGAGAGGCGCTACGCCGTGTCGTAGGTCTTGCGCGCGGCGACGTCCGCGGGCGGTGCCGCGGCCGCATCGGGTGCCGGCAAGGCTTGGCGCACGCGCATGCTCATCCACAGTTCGCGGCCGCCGAGGATCGCGAGCGAGAGCGCGAACGGCGTGATGTAATAGAGCAGGCGGAACAGGAGCAGTCCGGCCAGCAGCTCTTCCTTGTCGTATTGCCACAGCGCGACCAGCATCGCGGCGTCGAACACGCCGAGTCCGCCGGGCGAGTGGCTCGCGAAGCCGAGGAGCGTCGCGGAGACGAAGATCATCGCGACCGTGATGAAGCCGATATAGGGCTCGCCCGGCACCAGCATGTACATGGCGGCCGCGCAGCAGGCGAGGTCGACGATGCCGATGCCGATCTGGAGGAGCGTGAGCGGCCCGTTCGGCAACGCCACCTCCCAGTTCTGGCGGCCGACGACGCGCGGCGTGCGCCACACCCAGGCGACGTAGATGACGAGCAGCGCGAGCGTGACGAGGGCGAGCGAGCGGTTGCACCAGTTCGGCAGCCGCAGGATCGCGGCGGCGGCATCGGGCGCGTAAGCGATGCCGAGGCCGAGCACGGTGGCATTGCCGAGCCAGAACGTGAGCCCGGCGATGAAGCAGATCTTCGCGACGTCGATCGCCGACAGCCCGTGGGCCGAGTAGATGCGATAGCGCACCGCGCCGCCGGTGAAGACGCTGGCGCCGACATTGTGGCCGATCGAGTAGCTGGTGAAGCCGGCGAGGGCAGCGACCCGGTAGGGAATGTCGCGGCGGCCGATCGTGCGCAGCGCGAAGAGATCATAGAAGGTGAGGGTGAAATAGCCCGCCGCCACGAACGCGGCCGCGATCGCGATGTCGCGCCCCGGGGTCGCCTGGATGGCGTCGAGCACTTCGCCCACATCGATGCCGTGCAGGTTCCGATAGAGCACGACCGCGGCCGCGATGATGATCGCGGCGCTCAGACAGGCGCCGAGCCAGCTCCAGCCGATCTTCTCGTCGAAGCGGCGCACCGCCGCGGCGAGCCGACCGTATATCCCGTACTCCAGGCTGCTCATTGCGCCTTAGCCAATCGTCGGTGCCGGAACTACCCGCGTCCGGCCGGGCGCGGCCGGACCGGCAAGCTCTGGTGAAGTAACAGAACTTCCGGCCGAACGCGAGATGCGGGCTCTGACCCGGCGGCGACCTTCTGTCGCCATATGGTTGCGGCTGCTAAAATAGGCAAATCGCCTGGTTGCAAGGCCGCATGATCGCCGCGCTTTGCGGCCCTGGAGGGAGCTCACCCATGCGTTTTGCGCGCCGCCGCATCGTCATCGCGGCTTGAGCGTCATGGCTGGAACGGGCGCCGCGCTACGCGGCGCGTCGAGCTGCGCACCTATCGGCTGGTGTGAGCGGCTTTGCCCACCGCGCGAGTTACACCTTCACGTTCTCCATCTCCTCGCCGATCGTGATGGGGTGCGCCATGGTCTCGTGCAGCTTCTCGGCGTCGAGCTCGCCCTCCCAGCGGCTGATCACGATGGTGGCGACGCCGTTGCCGATCAGATTGGTGAGCGCCCGGCATTCGCTCATGAACTTGTCGATGCCGAGGATGATCGCGATCGACTGGACTGGAATGTCCGGAATGATGGAGAGCGTCGCCGCGAGCGTCACGAAGCCGGCGCCGGTGACGCCGGAGGCGCCCTTCGAGGTGATCATGGCGATCACCAGGATGCCGAGCTCCTGGGTGATCGTGATCGGCGTGTTGGTCGCCTGCGCCAGAAACAGCGTGGCGAGCGTCATGTAGATGTTGGTGCCGTCGAGGTTGAAGCTGTAGCCGGTCGGCACGACGAGGCCGACCACCGATTTCGATGCGCCGAGGTGCTCCATCTTCTTCATCAGGTGCGGCAGCACGGTTTCGGACGAGCTGGTGCCGAGCACGATCAGGAGCTCGTCCTTGATGTAGGCGATGAAGCGCAGGATGGAAAAGCCCGAGAGCCACGCGATCGTGCCGAGCACGCCGAGCACGAACAGCACGCTGGTGACATAGAAGGTCGCGATCAGGTTGACCAGATTCCACAACGACGCGAGGCCGTACGCGCCGATGGTGAAGGCCATGGCGCCGAACGCGCCGATGGGCGCTGCCCGCACCACGATGCGGATGATGCTGAAGAAGACGCGCGACGCCGTGTCGATCGCCGCGGCGATCTTCTGGCCGCGCTCGCCCAGGAGCGCGATGGCGAAGCCGGTCAGGATGGAGATCAGCAGCACCTGCAGCAGGTCGCCGCGCGCGAGCGCGCCGAGATAGGAATCCGGGATGATCCCAAGCAGGTGGTTGACGATGCTTTCTTCCTTCGCTTTGGTGACGTAGGTCGCCACCGCCTTGGGATCGAGCGTCGCCGGATCGATGTTGAAGCCGTTGCCGGGTTGCCAGATCTCGCCGACCAGCAGGCCGATCGCCAGCGCGAGGGTCGAGACCGCCTCGAAATAGAACAGCGTCTTGATGCCGACGCGGCCGACCTTCTTGAGGTCGCTCATCGAGGCGACGCCGTGCACTACGGTGCAGAAGATCACCGGCGCGATCATCATCTTGATGAGGGCGATGAAGCCATCGCCAAGAGGTTTGAGCTCCTTGCCGAGGGTCGGATAGAAATATCCGACGGCGATGCCGACCACGATGGCGATCAGCACCTGGATATAGAGGACGGTGTACCAGGGGCGGTGGGGGCGCGCAGGCGATGCAGGTTGCCGAGTCGAGCCTTCCATGCCGGCCTCCTACGCTGCGCGACGACAGGGCCGACTGTATCGCATCGGATCAAGGATGGCGATCCGGTGGCGGTGCACGTGCGGCACGACCTTCAAACGTGCGGCGGGGCGTTCCGTTCAAAATCACGGCGCGGCGAAGAACTCGCGCAGCTCGCGGTACGTCTCCTCCGGCGCCTCTTCCGAGAGATAATGACCGCAGGGCAGCGCCTTGGCGCCGCGGATGTCGGCCGCGTAACTTTTCCATATCTCGGCCGGCTTGTGATTGCGGCCGACTCCGCCGGTCGCGCCCCACAGGAGCAGGACTGGACACGTGATCTTGCGGCCGGCCGCAAAGTCTTTGGTGTCCATCTCGAGATCGACGCCGAAGGTCGCACGGTAATCTTCGCACATGGCGTGGATGGTCGCGGGATTGCGGAAGCAGCGCATGTATTCGGCAAGCGCCTCCTTGCCGAAGAATTCGAGGCCTTGCTTGGTCTTCGCCAGTTTCTTGCTGATGTAGAAGTCGGGATCGGCGCCCATCATGCGCTCGGGCAGGTCGTAGGGCTGGATCATGAAGAACCAGTGCCAGGAGAATCTTCCCCAGTCGCGCGTCACGTTGTTGAGCAGGTAATGCTGCGGGATGATGTCGAGGATGGCGGCACGATCGACCGTGTCGGGATGGTCGAGGCACATGCGGTGAAGAACGCGCGCGCCGCGGTCGTGGCCGGCCGCCATGAAGCGCTTGTGGCCGAGCGCCGCCATCACCTCGACCTGGTCCTGCGCCATGGCGCGGAACGAGTAGCCCGAATGGTCGTCGCCGCCGGGCGGCTTCTCCGAGTCCCCATAGCCGCGCAGATCGGTCGCCACCACGGTGAATTCCTGCGCGAGCCGCGGCGCAAATTTGTGCCAGGAGAGGTGCGTGAACGGGTTGCCGTGCATGAGCAGCACGGGCGGCCCTTTGCCGCCATGCACCGTGACGATGCGCGCGCCGGAGGTCTTGATCTCGGTGCGGGTGAAGCCTTCCATCATGAAGCGATCCCAGCCCGTAGGGTGGGCAAAGCGAAGCGTGCCCACCCTACATTCTCAGAGGCAGAGATTGCTTCGCTTCGCTCGCAATGACAACTGGGGCTGGGCTAATCCGCCGTCGCGCCGCTTGCCTTGATCGGCGCGGCCCACTTCTCGATCTCGCTCTTGACAAAATTGGCGAGGTACTGCGGCGTGGCGCGATCGTCCGGCACGATCGCGGCACCGAGACTTTCAAGCTGCTTCTTCACCGATGGAGTATGCATCGCGGCGAGCGCCGCATCGTGCAGCTTCTTCACCACTGCGTCGGGCGCGCCCTTCGGCAGGAAGATCGCGTTCCAGGTGTAGGCCTCGAGATCCGGCATGCCCTGCTCGGCCGCCGTGGGAATGTTCGGCAGCGCCGGCGAACGCTGCTTGGTCATGATGGCGATCGGCTTGACGGTGCCGCCGTCGATCTGCGGCTTGGCGGTGCTCACGATCTCGCACAGGAAGTCGATGCGGCCGCCGTGCAGGTCCTGCATGGCCGGACCGGTGCCGCGATAGGGCACGTGGGTGATGTTGGTGCCCATGGCGGTGTTGAGCACGACGCAGCCGAGATGCGTCGCCGAGCCGGCGCCGGCCGATCCGAACGTCATCTTGTCCTGGTTCTTCTTGGCGTACTCGACGAACTCCTTGAGATCGCTCGCCGGAAAATCCTTGCGCGCGATCAGCACGATCGGCACCTCGGCGATGAGCGCCACCGGCGTGAAGTCGGTCGCCGCGTTGTAGAGCGGCTTCTTGTAGAGCGTCTGCCCCTGCGCGTGCGTGCCGACGGTGCCGAGCACGAAGGTGTAGCCGTCGGGCGGCGACTGGGCGACGCGCGCCGAGCCGGTCATGCCGCCGGCGCCGCCGACGTTCTCGACCACCACCTGCTGGCCGAACACTTCGCTCATGCGCGCCGCGACGACGCGGCCAAGCACGTCGGTCGGTCCGCCGGCCGCGAACGGGATGATCATGGTGATCGGACGGGACGGATAATCCTGCGCCGCGGTCGGGCCGACGAGGGCGAGGACGGCGGCGAAGACCCCGCCAATTATCGTCTTTTTCATGCAATTCTCCTGCGATCGCGCACCATGTGGGACGTGCGGCCGGGCCGGTCAAGGCGCAGGTTGGCGCCCCATGGCACGCCTTGCCGGGTGGTGGCGCGCAGCGTATGAGCGAGCCTCATTTTGGAGCTCTCGATGTCCTCGATCCGCGTTGCCATTGCCGGTCTCGGCGCCATCGGGCGGGTGCTGGCGCGCCGGCTTGCCGACGGAGTGCCCGGCCTGACCCTTGCGTGCGCGGCGGCGCGCGACCGCGCCAAGGCGCAGGCCTGGCTCGACGCGCAGAAGATCGCCGCGCCGCTGGTCGATCTCGACGCCTTGCCGGAGCACGCCGACATCGCGGTCGAATGCGCGCCGGCCGCGGTGATCGAGGACATCTGCCGGCCGATGCTCGCCGCCGGCAAGCGCGTCATGGTGCTCAGCGCGGGCGCGCTGCTGCCGCGGCCGCACCTGATCGAGCTCGCCAAGCAGAACGGCGGGCAGATCATCGTGCCGACCGGTGCGCTGCTCGGCCTCGACGCGGTCGCGGCCGCCGCCGAGGGCACCATCCATTCGGTGCGCATGATCACGCGCAAACCGCCGGACGGCCTCGCCGGCGCGCCCTATCTGGTGGCGAACAAGATCTCGGTCGAGGGGCTGAACACCGCGAAGTGCGTGTTCGCCGGCAATGCGCGCGAGGCCGCCGCCGGCTTCCCGGAGAACGTCAACGTGGTGGCGGCGCTCTCGCTTGCTGGCATCGGCCCCGATCGCACCACCATCGAGATCTGGGCGGACCCGGCGGTCGAGCGCAACTGTCACGACATCGAGGTCGATTCCGACTCGGCGCGCTTCTCGCTCTCGATCGAGAACATCCCTTCGGAAAATCCGAAGACCGGCCGCATCACCGCGCTGTCGGTGCTGGCGGCGCTGCGCAAGCTCAACGCGCCGCTGCGGGTGGGGACCTAGTCCTTCGCCCGCTCGACGTAGGAGCCGTCCGCGGTCGACACCACGATGCGGGTGCCGGTGACGATGTGGGTCGGCACCGCGGTGCGCACGCCGTTCGACAGGATCGCCGGCTTGAACGATCCCGATGCGGTCTGTCCCTTCATGGCGGGCTCGGTCTCGACCACTTCGAGCGCGACGCGCTGCGGCAGCTCGAGCGAAACCGGGATGCCCTCGTGCACCTGGAGCTTCACCGTCATCTCGGACTGCAGGTACTTGGCCGCGTCGCCGACCACGTCCTCGTGGGCGGTGAACTGCTCGTAGTTCTCCATGTTCATGAAATGGAAGCCTTCGCCGTCATGGTAGAGGAATTGGTAGGAGCGCTCCTCCACGTGGGCGCGCTCGACCTGGTCGGTGGTCTTGTAGCGTTGCGACGACTTCACGCCGTCGCTGATCCGACGCATGTCGACCTGGGTCACCGGCGTGCCCTTGCCGGGGTGGATGTTTTCCGCCGTCATGATGACGTAGAGCTTGCCGTCGACGTCGACGATATTGCCCTTGCGGAGCGAGCTGGCGATGACCTTCACGGGGCTGTCCTCGATTGGAATGCGGCCGAGCGCCCCCGCGCCGCGCGTGCGGGACGGGGAACCGGCCAAAAGCGTCGCCGGCAACATACTGATTATGCGCGGCTTCGCTAGTGGGTTTCGCCGTTCGGTCCGGGCGCCCTGAATGGTGACCGCCTCGCCCTGGTGGGCGCCCGACGTCCATGCCGACCGGCGCCCCTTTCTGCTCGCGCGGGGCCGCATCGGCGCGGCGTTGCGCGGCTATTTTGCGCGCCAGGACTTCGTCGAGGTCGAGACCGGCATCCTGCAGGTTTCGCCGGGCAACGAGGCCCATCTCCACGCTTTCGCGACCGAGCTGGTGACGCCGGCGGCCGAGCGCGCGCCGCTCTATCTCCACACCTCGCCCGAATTCGCGGCCAAGAAGCTGCTCGCCGCCGGCGAGCGGCGCATCTTCGAGTTCGCCCGCGTCTTTCGCAACCGCGAGCGCGGCGCGCTGCACCACCCGGAGTTCACGCTGCTCGAATGGTACCGGGCGGGCGAGCCCTACACCGCCGTGATGGACGATTGCGCCGCGTTGCTGGCGCTTGCTGCCGAAACCGCGGGCACCCGGCAGTTCGCTTTTCGCGGGCGCAGCGCCGATCCGTTCGCGCCGCCCGAACGCCTCGCAGTGGCGGAGGCTTTTGCCCGCTTCGCCGGCATCGACCTGCTCGCCACCGTGCGCGCCGAGCCGGACCGCGCCGCACTCCTGGCGCAGGCGCGCGCCGCCGGTGTGCGTTGCGCCGATGACGACAGCTGGAGCGACGTCTTCAGCCGCGTGCTGGTGGAGCGCATCGAGCCCAACCTCGGCATCGGGCGCGCCACCATTCTCGACGAATATCCGGTGGTCGAGGCGGCGCTGGCGCGCACGAAGCCATCCGATCCGCGCGTCGCCGAGCGCTTCGAGCTCTATGTTTGCGGCGTCGAGCTCGCCAATGCGTTCGGCGAGCTCACCGATGCGGCCGAGCAGCGCCGCCGCCTCGAGGCCGAGATGGCGAAGAAAGAGCGCCTCTACGGAGAGCGCTATCCGATCGATGAGGATTTTCTGGCCGCGCTCGCGCACATGCCGCCGGCGAGCGGCAGCGCGCTCGGTTTCGACCGGCTGGTGATGCTCGCGACCGGGGCGAGCCGCATCGAGCAGGTGATCTGGACGCCGCTCGCGCCACTGGCCTGACGGAACATTAAAGTTGGCGCATGTTCTTGTCGGCTAACCGGCGTCCACTTCGCCGGAACATGCGCTACCGGCGCAGCACGAATTCGGACGGTGGCCGGCGCTGCTCCCATCCGGCGCGCGCGAGTTCCGGCTCCGTCTCCTCGGACTCGGGATAGCCGAGACAGAAATAGCCGATGAAGCGCCAAGCATCCGGCACGTCGAGGATCGCCTTCACGCGCGTCGGATCGAGGATCGAGACCCAGCCGACGCCGATGCCTTCCGCGCGTGCCGCCAGCCACAGCGCGATCACCGCCGCCACGACGGAATACTCGATGGTTTCGGGCATGGTGCGCCGTCCAAGTCCGTGACCGGTCGCGGTATCGCGGTCGGCGAACACGGCGAGCTGGCAGGGCGCCTCGGCAAGCCCGGCGAGCTTGAGCGCCGCATAGTGCGTCGCAATGTGGCCGTCATAGGAGGCGAGCGCCTCGGCGTTGCAGGCGGTGAAGTCCTCGAGCACGGCGCGGCGGCGCGCGGCGCTCTCGACGATCACGAACCGCCAGGGCTGGCTCAGCCCCACCGAGGGGGCAAGACAGGCGACCGCAAGCAGCCGGTCGAGCGTGCCCGCCGGAAGCGGTTCGCTGCGGAAGCGCCGCACGTCGCGGCGCCACACCATCAGGTCGCGCAACTGCGCGCGAAAGTCGTCATCGAAATCCATCGCGCATTCATAAACCTTGCCGGTCGCCGCAGCCAGCTTGCGCCGCACGGCAAACTGCGGTTTGGTCCGCCCGCTTTTCGCTTTCAACGAAGGCTTATCGCCATGCGATCCGCCGCGAAGACATTACGCCGTCCGACCGAGCTTGCCGACGCCGGATTGGTGCCGCCAAACCGGCTCGGCGAGCTCGAGCGCGTCGCCGTCCGCTATGCCGTCGCCATCACGCCCGCGATTGCCGAGCTGATCGATCCGACCGATCCGCACGACCCGATCGCGCGCCAGTTCGTTCCCGATGCGGCGGAGCTCTCTGTCGCGCCGGAGGAGCGCGCCGATCCGATCGGCGACGATACCCACAGCCCGGTCGAGGGCATCGTGCACCGCTATCCCGATCGCGTGCTGTTGAAGCTCGTACATGTGTGTCCGGTCTACTGCCGCTTCTGTTTCCGCCGCGAGATGGTCGGCCCGCATGGGCGTCCTGCGCTTTCCGGGAAAAAGCTCAGCGCCGCGCTCGGCTACATCCGCGCGCATCCGGAGATCTGGGAGGTCATCCTCACCGGCGGCGATCCGCTGGTTCTGTCGCCCCGCCGCCTGCGCGCCGTCATGCGCGAACTCGCGGCGATCGATCACGTCAAGATCGTCCGCGTGCACACCCGTGTGCCGGTCGCGGCGCCCGAGCTGGTGACACGCGAGCGCGTGCGCGCGCTTCACGCGCGCGGCAAGGCGACTTACGTGGTGCTGCACGCCAATCATCCGCGCGAGCTGACCGCGGCCGCGCGCGCCGCCTGCGCACGCATCGTCGATGCGGGCATCCCGATGCTCAGCCAGTCGGTGCTGCTCCGCGGCGTCAACGACGATGCGGCGACGCTCGGCGCGCTCATGCGCACGCTCGTCGAGAGCAGGGTCAAGCCCTACTACCTGCACCACGGAGATCTCGCGCCCGGGACCGCGCATCTGCGCACCAGCATCGACGCGGGACGCGATCTGATGCGCGCATTGCGCGGGCGCTATTCGGGACTCTGCCAGCCCACCTACGTGCTCGACATTCCGGGCGGCGCCGGCAAGGTGCCGATCGGGCCGAACTATCTCCACAACGAGCGTGAGGATGCTTGCGAGATCGAGGACCGCGACGGCCGTCGCCACGATTATCGGGCGACTCGGGCAGAACGCCTGGAAGCCCAGGGGCAGAGATATAAAAGTGTCGAATAATGCTGGCGTAAAAATGCCAGCAGGCTTGGCGCCACTGCCGAGCGATCTGCCGGGTGCGGAGAGCCCTCCTCGAAGTTGAAGAAAATAGCAAAATTTATCAATGGGATAGTGCGAAACTGCGACATTCTGTTGTGTGCTTTTTACGCAACAGGTGACGCAAAAGCATGCAGTCCGAGGTGTGGAAAACCGCTTCTTCGTTGACGCGCTGGGTATCTATTAATATCAATTTTATGTGGTCGATCTCTTTCTTGATCGGAAGTTTACGGCCGCACCGGTGAGGGGGGCAATGGGAACCCTGCCGGAATTCAAAGCTGGAGGGTCACAAATGAGAACGGTCAAGAGCCTTCCGTCGCAGTGGCAGGGGCGCAGGCGGCCGATCTTCCCGTAAAGGCCAAGGCGGTCGAATACGTGAGGGTCTGCAGCCTGTACGGGGCGGGCTTCTGGTACGTGCCGGGGACGGACACGTGCTTGAAGATCGGCTCCTACGTCCGTGTGCAGAATGAATGGAATGCCAATGACGGCGGCGTTCCGATCGGCACTGGCAGCGGCGTCGGCGGCCGGCAGGATCGCATCGACACCAGCAACTGGGGTTTCCGCGCCCGTCAGGCGGTTTCGGTCGACCTGCGCACGCAGACCGAATACGGCACGCTGCGGTCCTACCTCGAAATCGGCGCGCAGTGGACGACGTCGGCGGTCTCGGAAGCGGGCACGGGCGCTGCGGCGGGCGACGCCGTGTTCGTCGATCGCGGCTTCATCCAGTTCGCGGGCTTCACGGTTGGCCGCATCCGGTCGTACTTCGACGTCAACTCGATGGCGCCGTACAGCTACAGCAACAACCGGGTCAACGGCGACACCGGCGCTGCCGGCATCTTCGGCATGGCCTACACCGGCCAGTTCGGCAACGGCGTGACCGCCAGCTTGTCGTTCGAGGACGGCGGCGAGGCGAACGGCGGCCGTGGCCGCAGCACGGTCAACCTGAACACCTTCTCGAACGTGACGGCGTTCAGCGGCGCGACCGGCGGCTTTACCAACGCCGGCTCGGTGGGTCCGTTCACGCTCGGCGCCCAGACGACCGACAACAAGGGCATGCAGGTTCCGGACGTGGTCGGCGCCTTGCGCATCGACCAGGCCTGGGGCTATGCGCAGGTCGCGGCGGCGATCCATGACGCGAGCGGCGGCAACTACTCGAGCGCAACCGGCTCGCTCACGGGCTCGAACGCGTTCGGTCATCCGACCGACAAGTTCGGGTTCGCGCTGATCGGCGGCTTCACGTTGAACGACGTCTTCGGCAACAAGGGCGACCAGATTGCCCTGCAGGCCTGCTACTCGGAGGGAGCCGCGGGCTACTGCACGCGCGCGACCACCCCGTGGCTGGCGTACAGCAGCGGCAACAGCGTCGGCCTCGGCTGGTTGGCCGAAGGCACCTTCATCAACGGCGGCTCGGTCGAGCTGACCACGGTGTGGGGCATCAACGGCGCCTTCCAGCACTTCTGGAACCCGAAGTGGCGGACGTCGTTGTGGGGCGGCTACGTCGAGGTCGACTACAGCTCGACCGCCAAGTCCAACATCTGCCCGGGCGGGGTGGGTGCCGCGGGATTCCCGGTTGGCTTCAGTGCCACTCCGGGGACTGTGACCAACAACGGCGCCTTCGGAGCGACCGTCGGCGTGCCGGGCGGCGTGTCGAACTGCAACCCGAACTACAGCTGGACCCAGCTCGGTTCGCGGACGCAGTGGAACCCGCATCCCGACCTCGATATCGGTCTCGAAGTCCTGTGGACGCACCTCAACACGGCGTTCAAGGGC
>WNFC01004170.1_pt1 | contig 25769 bp, 20 predicted proteins | sample 5400541 | NCBI WGS metagenome assembly WNFC01 (sample SAMN13153342, study PRJNA577476) | soil metagenome | isolation source: 120 cm saprolite under Douglas fir tree site 2 hole 2 replicate 1 | place: USA:California | collected 2015-04-18 | reverse complement strand
TGGCTCCGATTCCCAGCGCGAGCATCAGCACGGCCGCGGTCGTGAAGCCGGGCGACTTCAGCAAACGACGAAGAGGAATTCGTAGTTCATGCACAAACATATGCGTCAGGTCCTTAACCGAATGGGCAGGCCGGACTGGGCAGTGGCCCTCTTGCCTGAATACGAGTCAGGCTAAGTAATTGTTCCGCGATGGTTCTGCCGGATCAGGGGGACGGGCGGCTCGGTAAAGATGTTCGTTTCTGACGTGGGTACAACCGCGCGCCCAAGGCACTCGCTCCCGAGTGACGGGCAACCCCGAAGTAATCCACATTCGTAGTTGACACATGAGCGCCATTGCGCCCGCTGCGGATTAGTCCAGGCCAAGGAAGCCAATGGTGTTGGGCCCGCAGGGTCGTACAGGCAGAGTATCGAAAACTGATCCGCTGTCCGAGGTTTAGACGATTGGATGTTCTAGCCGGGCAGGATACACTGGCGGACTGATTTTTGGAGGAGGGTCCATGCGGGCAGTGGTGACGGGCGGGGCGGGATTTCTGGGGTCGCACTTATGCGACAAACTGCTCGCCGAAGGGTGGGACGTGCTGGCAGTGGACAATTTCATTACCGGCGCGAAAGGCAACCTGAGCCATCTGGCGAAGAACAAGAAGTTCAAGTTCCAGAAGGCAGACGTAAGCAAGCCGCTGAAGGTGGCGGGAAAAGTGGGTTACGTGCTGCACTTCGCTTCGCCGGCAAGCCCGCCCGACTACTTGAAGCATCCCATCGCGACGATGATGGTGGGTTCCGTGGGCACGCAGAACGTGCTGGAACTGGCGCTGGCGAAGAATGCGAAGTTTTTTCTGGCCTCCACGAGCGAATGCTACGGCGATCCGGAAGTTTCTCCGCAACATGAGGAGTACTGGGGACACGTGAATCCCATCGGGCCGCGCGGAGTTTACGATGAAGCCAAGCGCTTTTCCGAAGCAATGACTATGGCGTACCACCGGTATCACAAGGTGGACACGCATATCGTGCGCATTTTCAATACTTACGGGCCGCGGATGCGGTTGAATGACGGGCGCGCGCTGCCAAACTTTGTGTACCAGGCGCTGAGCGGGAAGCCGCTGACGATTTATGGGGATGGCAAGCAGACGCGGAGCTTTTGCTACGTCTCCGACCTGATTGACGGGATTTACCGGCTGATGATGTCGAACGAACATTTGCCGACAAATGTGGGGAACCCGAACGAGATCACCATTCTGGAATTTGCCGAACGCATCCGGAAACATTTCGACAATGCGCCGCCGATTGTTTTCGAGGCGTTGCCGCAAGACGATCCGAAGCGGCGGTGTCCGGATATTAGCAAGGCGCGGCGCGTGCTGAAGTGGGAGCCCAAGGTGGGATTGGAGGAAGGGCTGAAGCTGACGCTGGCGTATTTCAAGGGAGTGTTTGAGAACAGCTGAGTAATACCGATTTGGGGCAACCATCACCATGAAATTTGAGAATTTCAAAGTGCTTGCTGGGGCGATGGCGGTATGCCTAGGGGCGCTGGTGTTGATCGCAATTTGGGTAATGCGGATCCATAAAATCATCGGGTGGTTCAAGTGAACCGGCAGACCTTTGCTAGCGGAAATAGGAAATAGGAGCCAAAACTAATCGCGGCCGAAGGAGTAGTACTCGAAGCCTTTTTCGCGCATGGCCTGCGGGGTATACAGATTGCGTCCGTCGATGACCAGTTTGCGGGCCATGAGTTTTCCGGCGCGATCCCAATCGAGTTTGCGGAATACATCCCATTCCGTGCAAACAAGAGCGGCATCGGAGTCTTGCAATGCCTGGTAAGCGTCTTCGTGATAGTGCACCTGCGGAAAGAGAGCCTTAGTGCGAGGCATGCCTTCGGGATCGGTGGCGTGTACGATGGCGCCTTCTTCGAGCAGGCGCTTGACGACTTCGAGAGCTGGTGCGAAGCGAATGTCGTCGGTGTTGGCCTTGAAGGCTAAACCGAGAACGGCGACGCGCTTGCCTTTTACGACCCACAAAGCGTGACGGATTTTTTCAAAGTAGCGGTCGATGCGCTGCTTGTTGACGCGTTCGGTGGCCTTGAGAATGTCGAAGTCCACGCCAACCTTGGATGACAAGTGAATGAAAGCCTGCACGTCCTTCGGAAAACAGAAACCTCCGTAGCCGAGGCCCGCTTTGAGGAATTGGCCGCCGATGCGCGGGTCGAGTCCCATGGCATGGGTAACTTCCTCGACGTTGGCGCCGATTTTTTCGCAGAGATCGGCAATGACGTTGGCATAACTGATTTTCAACGCGAGAAAAGAATTCGAGGCGTGCTTGATGAGTTCGGCGCTGTTGATGGTGGTGACGAGGAATTCGGCTTTGTAGCCCGGGGGGCAGGTGCCGTTGTGCACCGGGCAGCGGAAACTTTTTTCGAGAATGGGGCGGTAGATTTCACGGAGTTCGGCCGCGGAAGAAGGATCCTCGACCCCAACGACGATGCGGTCCGGATGAAAAAAGTCAGCGACGGCGGTGCCTTCGCGAAGGAACTCGGGATTGGAGGCGACGCGGAATTTCACGTTGCTGTTTTTGGAGTAGGCAGCTAGGGCGCGGCTGAGTTCGAGGCCGGTGCGCGCGGGGACGGTGCTTTTTTCGACGACGAGCTTGGGCGTTTTGGCTTCGGCGGCGATTTGGCGAGCCACGTTGTCTATGGCGGAAAGGTCGGCTTCGCCGGAATCTTTGGGCGGAGTGCCCACACAAATGAAGATGGCGTCCCCGGAGCGGATGGCTTCGCCAGCGTCGGCGGTATAGGAAATTTTTCCGGCTTTGTGGGCGGCGGCGAGAATCTGGTCGAGATGATGCTCATAGATGGGGACGCCGCCGGCATTGAGCTTGGCGATGCGCTCGCGGTCGATGTCCGTGCAAACCACATCGTGGCCGGCCTCAGCAAGGCAAGCTCCGGTGACGAGACCAACGTACCCACAACCGATGACTGAAAGTCGCAAGACGAATTTTCCCCGCTATGAGCTGCGAAGGGCACGGCCCCACGCGAAGCAAAATCTTAAACATTTATTGTGAATGATTCGAGCATGGGAACAAAGTGTTTCATGGAAAGTTGTTGTCATCATGGCCTGGTTTCCCGCGATTCTCAGCACAGGCGGGAGCTAACTTCTCTCCGTTTTTCCCATCAGCAGTCCGCGCAGCCCGAGCAGAACCAGGCGGGGCTGGCGGCGCACCACGTTCCACAATAGACGAGTGGACTCATCGCGGTTGATTTCACCGAGCGATTGCCGGGTCGAAGCGTCGAGCAGATCCACCAACTGCGAATAATCTTTTTGATCGAAATGGTGCAGCGCGCGGCGGATGAGCCAGTGCGTTCCCAATTCGCGGCGCAAGGCGGCAAGCTCGCGGCTCTTGCCATTTTGCAAAAGAGCTTGCGAGACGCCGAGCGCTCCGCGGAAACCGGTAACGATTCCGCCGACGGTGGAAACTTTCACTTGCGCCGCCGCGTCACCCACGAGGTAAACTTCGCCGTTGCCGATTTGCCGGCGCACCGGCACCCAGCCGCGATAGACCGGGATACGCGCGCCTTGCCATTCGAGCGGCTCCAGATGTTTCTTTTCGAGGAAGCGTTCGAAACAGCGCTTGGTGTTTGTGCCGTGCTCGCCGATCACACCGAGCGCGGCGCGCTCCGGCGATTCGGGGATCAACCAGTAAAAGTAGGGCGTGTCATCGGGCACGAACCAGACGCGAGTGGTATCGGGAGGGCAATCTTTCGGCAAGCGCACGATGGCTTGAACGAGCGGCACGGTTTCGATGGGAGGCCAGCCGGAAGCGCGCGCCACACGGCTGGCGGCGCCATCCGCGCCCACCACGCTGTCCGCGTGCAGCTCCTCACGCTTGCCGCCGGATTCGACTTCCAGCCGCAAGCCGCGGGCATTCGGGCCGATTCCCAGGAAGCGCGTGTCGAACGATAGCGACGCGCCAGCACGTTCAGCCTCGCGGGCCAGCGCGGAAATCAGGCGCGAACGTTCGATGATGAGATCGGGCTTGGTTAAAGAGACCTGGGCCGAGCGGCCATCGGTGAAAAGCTCGAAACGGCGAATCTCGTTGATGATGCTTTCCCGGGCGCCAGAGCCCATTTGCTGGCGGAAGTGGTCTGTGACGATCAGTGTGCGCGGCGCGGGTTCGAATTGCGGTTTGGATTCCAGCACGCGCACGCGTCGGCCGCCGCGGGCCACGGTTGCGGCAGTGAAGAGTCCCGCGGCAGAACCTCCGACAACAATCACTTCCTGGCCAGCCGGTCCAGACCGAGGCTTTGCTTCTGTGTTTCCCGCAGTTTCCATAGATCCCAAGAGGATGCATTAGCAGCGAATTCTAAACGACAGAGGTCGCGCGCCAGAAATTTCCCTGCTTTCCGTTTGACCCGGGGGCGCATTAAGGTTTGGGTAAACGGGCGCCCGCTAAGTATAGCGAATCCATCAGCGAGGGCCAACACGCGGAGAGTTTCAAGACGATAGATGGACAAGGCATTCGAACGAGACGGCCGTGTTAGGAGGCGCGAGCGTGCTTGGGCCCTTGGCGCTCGTAGGGCGCGCGCTCGAGAAAAACGACACCGAGGAAAACAATTGCGAGTGCGATCGAACCAACGAAGAACGCTCTGCGAGTGGAAAGGTAGCTGACGAGCACGGCGGCACCGCCACCGATGGCGCCAAGCACATACAGAGTTAATACGGCCCCGCGATGGCCGAGACCGAGATTCGCAAGGCGATGGGCGGCGTGGTCTTTCCCGGGAGTGGCGAAGGGCAGCAGCCCGCGGCGCGAACGGGAAATGGTGACCAGCGTCGTGTCGAAAATCGTCACAGCCAGGATCAGAACCGGCGCGAGCCACGAGGATAGGTGACTGGAGTTCTCCAAGCGCAGCTTCAGCCCTAGAGTAGCCATCAGGAAGCCCAGAAACATCGCGCCGCCATCGCCCATGAAAATCTTCGCGGGCTTGAAATTCCAGCGCAGAAACCCGGTGGCGGCGCCGAGAACGGCGGCGGCCAGCGTAGTAACCAGCGTCTGGCCATTCAAATAAGCGAGCATGGCGAAAAAAACGGAGGCCATCGCGGCGACGCCGGCGCACAAGCCGTCCATATGATCCAGGATGCTGAACGACGCGGTAATCCCCACGACCCAAACTACTGTGAGAGCGACGTCCAGAAAATCGCCACTGCGCCCGCCCAGCAGCACGCTGAAAACCTGCGCGCGAATTCCGCTGGCCAGCAGTATGGCGGCTGCCAGCGGCATGCCCACAAACAATTTTATCTGATGATGGAGCAAGCCGTGGTCGTCGAGGATGCCGACGGCGGCGACCAGCGTGGCGCCAAGGAGGATGCCCACGATCTGCGCGCGCGCCGGTCCGTCGAAGGCAAAGAGCACGGCGATTACCACCGCGGCGTACATCGCAAGACCGCCAAGAAGAGGGATCGGCGTCAGATGAACTTTGCGCGGACCCGGCAGGTCGACCATTCCGACCCGCAGCGCCAGTGCGCGCACGGGAACAACCAGCATGAGTGACGCAAGTAGGGCGATGAAAAAAGCGAGTAGTCCCGCGGCCAATGAAGCCTCTTATTCAGGTGAGCCGAATCCAGCCGTGCTGGTGAGCCGGTGACCCACATGATTCCCGCCGGATTGAGGATCCGGCTCCCAAGTCGAGCTAAGAAAGGCTGCCCCACGCAGCTCAAACACAATACTGCCATTTTAGTTTCGCTTCAATCGGGATAATTCTGCACGAGCGCAGTTGATTTGCAGGTCCCTGGTTCAACGCTCCGTTAACATGCGGGTGAAGATGCGCTTCACTTCTTCTTTGTCGCGTGTGGCGTAGTACCAGTCGATGGTGCGCTTGAGGCCTTCGCGGAAGAGCACCGTTGGTTCCCAGCCGAGAAGTTTTTTGGCGCGAGAATTGTCAGCGACGCGGTTGAGCGGGCCGGTGGGCATGTTGGTCAGGAGCTTTATTTCGGCCTTGTGTCCGGTGAATTCGCAAACCATCTTCGCGCAATCGATTACGCGGATACGCTCCATCGTTCCCAGGTTTACTGGCGTGCCGTCGTTGATTTTTTCTCCGGCTAGGATGGTACCCTCGACGATGTCATCAATGTAAGTCCAGTTGCGGATTTGCGTGCCGTCTCCCCAGACTTCGAAAGGATTCTGGCCGAGGAAAGCGCGGGCAATCATGGCCATGACCGCGTGATTTTCCACGCCACGCGGGCCGTAAACGGTAAAGTAGCGGCAGGAAGCCGCACCTATTCCGTGCTCTTTTGCGTAGGCCTGTAGGGTGAATTCGCCCATCAGCTTGGCCCAGCCGTAGGTGTTGTCGGCGTCGTTCGGGCCCTTGGTGAGATCTTCGGTAAGATAGAGCTCTTTCTTGGTGTCCGATTGCAGGAAGTTTGGATAGACGCAGCCGGAAGAAGCGAACACCACCTTTTTTACCTTGGCTTTGAGCGCTTCGGCAAAAACGAGCCCATCCAGGAAAAAATTCGAGGCCGGGCCGGCCTGGTGGAGGTCCACGTAGCCGCGCCCGCCGTGATCGGCGGCGAGATGAAAAACCGTGTCAACGCCGTGCATCGCCGCCCGCGTCACGCCGGGCTCCCGCAAATCGGCGTGCAGAAAATCGACCTTGCTGGTGCCGAGATGCTGGCGGAGGTTGTCCAGATGTCCGCTGGTCAGGTCATCAACGATGCGAACCTTTTTCACGCCTCGCACCAGCAGTTGATCGGTGAGCGTAGAGCCGATGAAGGAGGCTCCGCCCGTCACCAAGACAGTCTTGCCCGCCCAAAATCCATCCGCCGTCGTCATGCCGGTATTGTCTCCTTGATTTTCTATTAGATCGCCAGGTGGTTGATGATTTCCATGAATTTTTGTAATTCCTCGACCTTATCATAATCAGTTGCAGCGGCCCGCGCCGCCTCGCCCATTTTTTTCAACTTGTTGGCATCGGAAAGGAGGGCGCGCACGGCGTTGACAACTTCCGCGGGCCTGTCCGGGTCGGAGGCTAGGGCGAATCCGCGCTGAAGCCCCAGCGACACGGCGTCGGTTTCCTTTGGAGCGACCGCGATGATGGGTTTGCCCGCGGCCAGAATCCCGTACATCTTGCTGGGCACTACCACCCCTTCCAAGCCGCGCTTGATGGTAACAACGTGCGCATCGGCGGCAGCGAGCACGGACGGAATCTTGCTGGCCGGAAAAAAATCCAGGAAACGGATATTGTCGGAGCCGGTGGCTGCGGCCTCGATTTGCATGCGTTGCGCGCCATCGCCTATAAACACGAGTCCCACACCTTCACTCGCGAGATTGCGCGCGGCGGTGATTAGTGTGTTCCACGCGCCGTAAAAGCCGAGGTTGCCGGCGTGCACCAGGACGAACGAAAAACTCCCTCGGATGGCCTGGACAACTTCGAGATCGGGAACAAGAGGAGGTGCATTCGCTGGAAGAATTTCTGTTCCATCGCGAACAACCAGCACTCGGGACGATTCCGCACCCTTGGCGATGATGCGCGCGCGCATGTCTTCGCCAATAACGATCACGCGCGCCGCGCGGTGTAGCGCCCAGCGATGGAGCTTTTCCCAAATCTTCGCGAGCCTGCCGGGCTCGACGATCAACCCGCCCACGGCCATGTCCGGGTACAGGTCGCGAATGTTGTAGACGTACGGCTTGCGCTTTAGCATGGCGACGATCGCGCCCACGATGCCCTGAAACGGCGGATCGGTCATCGCCACTACTGCTTCGCAGGGCACAAGGAGCGCGCGCGGAATCGCCAGCGCCACGTAGCTGAGGTAATTCACGACTCGTTTCTTCATGCTGAAGCGCGGAAAGTCCGTCGAACCGGCACGAATGATGCGCACCTGCCCGGCAATTTCCGTTTGATATGGCCGCCATGGGCGCCGTTCGGTAGGATCGTAGGAAGGCCGCCCGCATAACACCGTCACAATATGAGTGCTCGCAAGAACTTCCACGACGCTGCGCGCCATCTTGGCCGTCGCGGATGTGTCCGGCGGGTAATAGAGATTCAGCAGCAGGATGCGCACGGAAAGATTGTACAGACAACCGTCTCTGCACGGGGAGCGGTCGCCTAGCGGTTCTAGGTAGGTTTCTTAAAAATCGGCGCAGCCGCCCGCTGCAGTTCGTGCGCAGTTGGTTTCTTTTTCGGTGGTTTCTTGACTTCGCGTTTACCTCTGTCTTTGTTTCCCATGCACAAGAGCTTGCCACACTTCGTTAACCATTGCTAGTAGCCGTAAATTGGAAATTGGAACTGAACGAGGTTAAGCGCGCGAGATCAGGAAATCGCCGAGGACCAGGGCGTCCATTTGCGTGCGTAGGAAGCAATCGATGGCTTCCTCGGGGCGGCAGACGATGGGTTCGTTGTCGTTGAAGGAAGTGTTGAGCACAACGGGCACGCCGGTGAGATCGCGGAAAGCGGAAATGAGCGCGTGATACCGGGGATTGGCCTCGCGGGTGACGGTTTGCAGCCGGCCGGTGCCGTCAACGTGCGTTGGCGCGGGAATCTTGCCTCGCTTTTCCGGGCGCACCGCGTAGGCCAGGGTCATGAATGGCGAAGGGTGCGACTTCTGAAAGTATTCCCCGGTGGATTCCGCGAGGATGGAAGGCGCAAACGGGCGAAAGATTTCGCGGTGCTTGATGCGCCGGTTGAGAATTTCCTTCATTTCCGGACGGCGCGGATCGGCGACGATGCTGCGATTGCCAAGTGCCCGCGGTCCCCATTCGGCGCGGCCCTGGAACCAACCGAGAATTTTCCCGTCCGCGACGATTGCAGCGGCGCGCCGGGACAGTTCTTCTTCCCCTAATTGGGTGATGGCATGGCCGCTCTGTGCCAGGCCATTCGAATCGACGGCGCGGCGAATTTCGTCGCGCGAATATCCGGGTCCCCAGTAAGCGTGATCCATCACAAAAGAGCGCGGCTTGCCTAGCTTCTGATGCCAGACGTAGTACGCGGCGCCGACTGCCAATCCCGCGTCTCCCGCCGCCGGATGAACGTAAACGTGTTCGAACGGTGTGGCGTCAAAGATTTTTCCGTTCGCGACGCAATTGAAAGCGACGCCGCCTGCGAGACACACGGCTTTGAGCCCGGTTCGCTCGCCGAGTTTTTTCAACATGCCGAGATAAACTTCTTCAAGCCGCGCTTGCAGCGAGCATGCGAGATTGCGGTGCCGTTCCTCCAGGGCTTCTTCGGGCGCGCGAACCGGCCCAAGGCGTTTTGCCATTTCATCGGAAAACATTTTGCCGAGCACCGGCGTCTTATCGGCTTCGGCCCAGGACATCTGCGGGCCGGTGCGGTGATGCGAGAAGTAGTCGAGCTTCAGGCGGAAGCCATTGCCATTGGAGCGGCTCTCAAAACGCAGGATGTCGCGGAAGGCCTCGAGCTGTTGGGGTTGGCCATACGCGGCAAGTCCCATGACTTTGTATTCGTCGCCGAATTTCAGGAAGCCGAGATACTGCGTCACCGCGCTGTAAAACAGCCCCAGTGAATGCGGAAAAGCCACCGCGCCATCAATGCTCATGTGGCTGCCTGCGCCCGCGCCCCACATCGTACTGGCGAAATCGCCGAGGCCATCGGCGGAAAGCAACGCGGCGCGTTCGAACGGCGAGACAAGAAAACTGCTCGCCAGGTGCGCCTGGTGGTGCTCGATACGGTGGAATTTCGCGCCGATCTTTTTGGGATCGAAATCAAACGCCGAAGCCAGCGCTTCGGGAATCCCCGCGAATTTTACGAGAACTTTGGCTCGTTCCCTCGCGAAAGACGGCATGCGCAGCGCATAAAAAAGTTTTGTGCCCAGTCGCGCGTACGGGTTTCGCGGCACGGCAACATGATCGATGTCTGCAAGCGTGAGGCCCGCTTCCTTCAGGCAATAACGGATCGCCTGTTCGGGAAATCCCGCCGCGTACTTCACGCGGTTGAAGCGTTCCTCCTCGACCGCGGCGATCAGCCGTCCGTCGCAGACAATCGCCGCCGAAGCGTTCCCATGGTACGCATTGATCCCAAGAATATTCATCGCGCGATTTGCCAGTGTACCCCAGCGGGCGGTTTATGCGGCGAGATGCCGGCGGCACCACTCGTTCAGGACGTACAAGGACCATGGGCGCGACCAGGTAGTTTTCCCGGCAAGAAAATCCGTCCAGACCGAGCGAAAGCCTCCCGGGCGAAGATAGGACGCCAACGACGGCGCCGGATCGGCGAAGCTTGCTTCCATCCGCGAGCGCAGTGGCCCGCGAAGCCACTCCTCCCACGGCAGAGTAAAAGTGCGTTTCCGCTGCGCGAGAATCTCCGGGGGCAGCAAATCGCCCAGCGTTTCCACGAGCAGCGCTTTTTGCATGCCTGAGCGGCGGCGCGCCGCATCTGGCAGCGCTCCCACGAATTCAACCACCGGCGTATCGAGGAGCGGCACGCGAATTTCCAGCGACTGCGCCATGCTCACGGAATCGATGTCGCGAAGCAGCGTGCTCGCCATGTACGTGCGCATCTCCAGCCAGGAAATTCCCGCAACTGGTTCCAACTTGCGCGCTTCGTCGGCTGTTCGTCCAAGCCAGCCCACCCAGGTAGGCTCGAGCGTGACGCCGTCCGCGCCCACCGTGCTGGGGCGAAATCGCGGCTCAATCATGCGTTCGAGCTGCCCGGGCGGGAATAAAGTCCGCGCGAAAAAATAGGGATGAGGCAGAGCATCAGGCTGAGCCCATGCGGCCGCGGCCTTGCGTCCAGCATCCCGCGAACCTTGCCGCGCCGCGAGGCTCGCGACGAGTGGAGCCGTCATTCGCCGCATCGCCGCCGGCACAAACCATGCGCATCGGATCAGCTTCGAAAGGCGCGGCGTATCCGAAAATGTCTGATAGCCCGCGAAAAGTTCGTCTCCTCCGATCCCCGATAACGCAACTTTCAGCCCAGTCTCTCGTGCCGCCCACGAAACAAAATAAGTATTGACGGCGTCCATGGTGGGCTGGTCGAGAGCGGCGAGCGCTTCATCGAGTCGTGCAAGAACCGACTCTCCACTCAAAGGCACTTCGGTGTGCTTCGTCTTGCAGCGTTTCGCCACCACCCTCGCAAGCTCCGCTTCATTGAAAGACGTGCCCGGAAACGTCAGCGTGAAGCTTTGGATTCCTGCACGAGCTTTGGCTGCGAGAGCTGCGATCGCGCCGGAGTCCAGCCCGCTCGACAGAAACAAGCCAACCGGCACGTCGGCGACGAGGTGCGCGCTCACGGCATCTTCCAGCAGCGGACGCAATTTCTTCGCGGCGTTCGAAAAATCGCGCGGCTTGCGCGCATCGCGAGCCGCAGGCGAAACCGCGGGATCCCACCAGGGACGCGCGCGCGGCGCGCGCCGCCGCTCCGGAACGTGCAAGAGCATGCGATGCCCCGGAGGAAGGGAAAACACTCCTTCGAGAAGAGTCACTGGCTCCGAAACGCTTCCAAAAAGTAAATAGGCGGTGAGAGCATCCTGCGATAGATGTTTGGGCGCGGCCCCGGCGGCAAGCAGCGCGCGAACCTCTGAAGCAAACGCAAAACCCTCGGGCGTCTGCGTGTAATAGAGCGGCTTGATGCCTAGAGGATCGCGGGCCAGGAAGAGAATCGGCGCGGTGGCGTAACGCTCGCGAAGATCGAGCAAAGCGAACGCGAACATCCCGCGCAGTTCGCTCAGCGAGTCTTCGCCCCATTCTTCCCACGCATGAACCAGAATTTCCGTGTCCGATTGTGTGGCGAAGCGGTGGCCGCAAAGCGACAGACGTTCGCGCAAATCCCGATAGTTGTAGAGCTCGCCGTTGAAGATAACGGCGACGTCCTTGGTTTCGTTCCAGATCGGCTGTTGGCCGCCGACGAGATCGATGATGCTGAGCCGGCGCATCCCCAGCGCCAATCCCGGCGCCCGCGCATGACCCGCAAGAAAACCTTCTTCGTCGGGACCGCGATGCCGCATTGCGGCCGTCATCACGCGCACGCGCGACTCCGCCTCGGTGCTTCGCGAGGCGAACGCGACGCCGCATATTCCGCACACGCTACTGCTTGATCTCCGGCGCCGAGAAGAGGGTTGCGCCGGCGCGCCACATTTGCTCGCGCAAATGAAAGCGGCGGATTCGCAGACGGCGGTCGGCATACCAGGCGAGAACGACTCGCAGCAAGAGGAAGAAAAGTGTCGCCACAGCGGAGAGTACCAGATAGAAAAAGGATTCCCGTTCCAGCAGCAGGCTCCAGTCCACGGCTTCATCCCACCCCGGAAATACCTTACCCAGCAGCGTCCGCAGGTGCAGGCCTTCGAGAGGCAGGCGTGCCAAGCGTACATGCGCGAAACTGTCGTACGTGTATTCGCGCGGATAGTTCGGGATTTGCCCGGCAGCCTCTTCGAATACGGCCGGGTTCCGCAGGTCCTTGCGCGTCAGCAAGCGGCCCTTGGCATCCTTTAAAATCACGCGGTACGCTGGATCAACAATGACCCACCGCCCTTCGAGAAGGACTTCCGCTACCACGTGCTTAGTATTTCGATCGGGAGTCAGCAGTAGCAGGCGCCGCACCTGCAGATCGGAGCTTCGCGCCAGGTTTAGAAATGCGTTCGTGGCCGTCCCGCAGACCTTCAACAGTTGCTGGTAGTTGAGCGTCATTTCGGGATCGCGGTGTGCGAGACTGTCAGGATTTGAGGTGATGCCTCGTGAAGGTTCGATGCGCATCCAGTTCAGGATGGCTTCCACCTTTTGTTGCGCCGGCAGGAAGTTGGGCACAATCGCATCGGAAAAGCCGTCCAGATACCGCCGCACGGAGTACTCCCGCAAGCCGGTGATGGTAAAAGAAACCAATGCCACGGCAAGGAGCAGATTGCTGCCCCACCAGATCGTTCGAAAGATTCGATGTGGACGCGTCGTCAAGACTTATTCAGCCCGCTGAGATTCTCCCTCGGGTGGCTGTCGGAGGCAAGCCCCCCGTAGAGCGATTCGTAGAGCGATTCCATCTCCGCGACGGGCTCCTCCCAACCGAGCTTCGCGGTCACCTGCGGACACCTCGCCGCCAGCCGTTCGCGAAGTTCCGGCTCTCCCAAGATGCGCTCCAAGGCATTGGCCAGCGCTACAGTCTCGTGAGCCACGACAAGCCCTGCCTCATTCGCCAGCAGCGGAGCCACTCCGCATTGTTCCGTCACGATCACGGGAGTCCCTGCGGCCACCGCTTCGGCGGCCGTATTCCCGAAGTTCTCGTTCTGCGAGGGAAGCACAAAAACGTCCGCATCCCGGTACGCAGCCCATTTGGATTCTCCAAATATCGGCCCGACGAATCGAACGCTCGATGGCGCTCCCAGTTGCGAAGCCATTTGATCCAGTTGCACGCGGATCCCGCTTTCTTCGGGCCCCGCAAACACAAGCATCACTGGTATTCCCGTCAAGCGCTGTAAGAGTTCCCCAAAGGCCTGCAGGAGCAGATCTGGACTCTTCTTTTTCGATAAGCGACCCAGGAAGAGAACCAGTTTCACATCCAACGGGATATTGTGAGCTTTTCGGAAGAATCCGCGCGGAGGCCAGGAACCGGGCACTTCCACGCCATTCCGCCGAAGTCTCACCTTCTCCCGGGAAACGCCGCCTGCGGCAAGTTCTTCCGTTTCTTGGTCCGACGTGGCAACCACAGCGCTCGCCCCCCGGAGCATTCGCCGTCCCCAGATCGCATGATACATCCGCTTCAGCCAGAGACTCCGCACGATTGGCACGAACATCCCGATAGGCTCGACGACGTACGGCAGGTTTTGCTTGCCGCAGGCGGCGGCAACGGCCGGACCCAGCAGGTCGTAAAGGCCGAAAATGTGCACGACGTCGAAATTCTGCAACCGTGCCCGCAGGTAACGCTTCACCGCCGGGTTCCAGCTCACCGTGCGGTAACGCAGCCACGTCGGAAGATAAATGGCTTGCACGCCATTCTCATTCCGCCGCCACCCAAACGGGGACCGTTCCGCCGCGCTTTTTTCTTCCGGGGTTTGCAGCCGTTTTTCCAGCCCCCAATCGGCCGTGAGCACCGTTACCTGATGCCCTCGCCGCGCCAGCCCTTCGGAGAGCGCCCGCACTTTCACCGGTGGCCCGCCGAATTCGAGGAAAGGAGCGTACGTTTCCGTGACGTTCAGGATTCGCATTGTTCGCGCAAGATTTTTTTCAGTGATTTCGCGAAGCTATTGAAGCGAAACTCGTGCTCGGCGCGCTGCTTTCCGCGCGCGCCCATCTCTTTCGAAAGCGCCGGGTCCGCCACCAGCGCCTCGATGGAAGTAGCGAGCTGCATCGGATCGCCGTGCGGCACCAGGTAGCCGGTCACGCCGTCCTCGATGATCTCCGGCGCCCCGCCATGCGCGCCTCCGATCACTGGTTTGCCGCACGCCATCGCCTCCAGGTACACCAGGCCAAATCCTTCGCCACGGCTGGGCAAGGCGAAAATTTCGCACGCGGAGTAGCACGCGGCAAGCTCCGCGTAGCTCAACCCGGTCAAAAAATGTACGTGAATGTTGACGCCGTTTTGTTCCGCCAGGTCCTCGAGCCAGGCGCGGTCATCGCCTGCTCCGGCGAAAACCAATTGCAGTTCAGGCCAGCGCGGCAGCAGCCTCGGCAGCGCGGAGATCAAGGTATCCATGCCCTTGTATCGTTCCGTCGCCAGCCAGCGGCCCACCGTCAAAATCACGCGCCCAGCCGGAAATTCTCTCGGCGGAGCGCTTCGTGCGCCTGGCGTGATCAGCGCTTCGAATTGCGGATCGAGCGCCCAGGGCAGCACGCGAATTTTTTCGCGCGCGACCCCTTGCTCCGACGCAACGTGATCGGCCGTATCCCGGCTGGGCGCCAGCACGAGATTTGCGTGGCGCAGCGCGCGCCTTCGCAATCCCTTCAGCGGCTCCCAGACCTCGATTCCGTGCGTGCAGACGATACTCTTCATCCGCGGCGCCACGAGTTTCATCGCCTGCACCACCGGTCCCAGATTTGGGTGTGCGGCCAGCACCAGCTTTCCTTTGCGGCGCGCTGCGCGTATCGCCGCCGCCGTGAATTGCCCTTTCGCGCGCTCGCTTCCCGTGAACACGAATTCGCGCCCTCCCAATGTCATCCGGTGCAACTCCGGCGAGTCATTCAAGCTGAGCAGGCGGCAGTCCATGCCGCGGCTGGCGGCAAATTCCGTCAGCACGGCTGCAAGGTGGCGGCCGGCACGCTGCACCCCGCCTAGGGCGTCCAGCTCGGGGAAGAGGCCAATGAGCACGCGCAAAGTCTGCCAAGTGCCACGCCCAATGGCAAGCACGGATGCATCGCGGTTGCTGAAAAGTTTTACGATACCGCCGGCTTTCGACGGGGCGACGGTCGCGGAATAGTCGATGTGTTCTCGGGCTGGGGTTTCAAAATCCGCGTGGACGCGATCCTGGTAAGAGCGTATTGCAGCCTTCTTGTCGTCGCTCATACGGACAGAATCAATACTCAAGCCCAGCTTGCCGCCGTGGCCCATGCGCTTCTTCGGCTCGGCCTCCCTCACGATGCCGATGGCCGTTGCGCCGGCGGGAATCACGCAGAGCCCGTCCACGTCGACTTCTTCCAGGACTTTCAGTTCCACGACGTCGCCGACATGCGCGCTTGCGGAAGAAAGGGTCTTCCCGAGACTCACACGAATCGGCGTGCCGTTGGGCAAGGTGAGGTCCGAAGGCGAAGGCGGCGGCTTGGGAGCTTCCGCTTTTATCGCTGGTGCATCGTACTGAGTGCGCTCCCTGGGCGGCTGCGCAGGCGCCGATTGCAGCGCCTTGGGGCCCGGCTTGTCCTTCAGCAAAAGGAGGCTGTCCACGGGGACGTAACCTAGCTCGCCTTTGGCGGTGCGCACGCCGAAGTACGCGTCGTACCGCCCGGTGATCTGTACTTGTTCTCCGCACTGCAGTGTCGTGCGCACATCCAGAGTGATCATGGAACTGTAGAGATACACATAGCCGCCTCCGCGCGGGCACTCCACTTGACCGACGCTCTGCGCCCGCGTAACTGCGGGAAACGTCAGGAAAATGATTGCGGCGATGTACTTAACGCTAGATTTCATGGTGCACCTGCTACCGAGAGCTTGAAGATGTCACACTCCTATCTCAGCGCAAGTCGGCTGCCGCTGACAAGAAATCGAACTGCCCTACTTGCATAAAGAGATACGGTACGATCACGGACCGCCCTTCCGCTAACGATAGCCATCTCCCATCAATCAGTTTCATCGTCTTCACTCCGCGAGCCTCTGAAAAATCGTTTTCATCCACTTACGGAAAGGCAAGTGGTGTAGAATTCACGCCGTTTTCGAATTCCATGAAGCCATCCTCTCAGCGAGCAAGGTCCGGTTCTGAGAATCCGGATGGGTACCCAATAAGCGAAGTCCGCAACGAACGCCACCGGAAAGTGGAGAAAAATTATGAAGCACAAATTTCGCTTGGTCGCGGCTTTTCTCGCGCTTCTCGTTGGGCTCGCGATTGTTTCCGCCGTCCTTGAGAAGCGAGCTGCCGTCGCCGCCTCCGGCATCGAGGCGCCTCAGTTTGAAGTGGACCCCTTGTGGCCGAAGCCGCTTCCCAACCATTGGGTCATCGGTTCCGCCGTGGGTGTCTCCGTGGACTCGCAGGACCACATTTGGATCGTTCATCGCACAAACTCTCTCGAACCCATGGAACTCTACGCAGCGGCAAAGCCACCGGCTTCCGAGTGTTGCCTTGTGGCTCCGCCCGTTCTGGAGTTCGATGAAGAGGGCAATCTCATCGGGCACTGGGGCGGCCCAGGGGACGGTTACGATTGGCCCGATTCGAATCACGGTATCACCGTCGATTACAAAGGCAACGTCTGGATTGGCGGCAACAGCCGCGGCCCGGATCCCAAGGGCTACCACGACAACATGGTCCTGAAATTTACGCAGAGCGGCAAATTCCTCATGCAAATCGGTCATCCCGGCAAGAGCCAGGGCAGCAACGACGTCGAGAACCTGAAGGGCCCCGCGAAATTGTTCGTCGACAGAGATACCGATGAATTGTATGTCGCCGACGGTTACGGCAATCACCGTGTAATCGTTTATGACGCGGAGACCGGAAAATACAAGCGCCATTGGGGCGCCTACGGTAAACGACCCGATGACACCAATCTCGGCCCCTACAGTCCCGAAGCGCCACCCGCTCAGCAGTTCCGCAATCCGGTCCATTGCGCCGAGCTTTCCAATGACGGCTTGCTTTACGTCTGCGACCGTCCGAACGACCGCATTCAGGTATTCAAGAAGGATGGCGCCTTCATCAAGGAAGCTTTCGTCGCCACAAAAACTCTGGGTGATGGATCGGTTTGGGACATCGCCTTTTCCAAGGATCCTCAGCAGAAATACATTTTCCTGGCCGATGGTTCCAATGAAAAAGTCTACGTTCTGCTCCGCGATACGCTTGAAGTCCTGACTAGCTTTGGCGACGGCGGGCGCCAGCCCGGCCAATTCTATGCCGTGCACAGTATCGCTTCCGATTCGAAAGGCAACCTCTTCACCACCGAGACCTATCGCGGGCAACGCGTCCAGAAATTCGTTTACAAAGGCCTGGCCCCGGTCACCAAAAAAGACCAGGGTGTCGTATGGCCGAAATCAGCGAAGTAAGCACGCAAATCTGGTTTATCTAGTGAGGGAAAGAGCTATGCAAAGAATAATGTTGAGTTTTCTTGCGTTCGCTTTTGTGCTGGCGCTTGCGATTCCTAATAATTTCCGTGCGCAAATGCAAAGTCCAGCCCCGCATCTCCCGCGCGGAACCGCCACGGATATCAGCGGCTCGGAAGTTCAAGCTCTGGTGCAAAAGACGGCTGCCGACCGCGTCAGCGATCAAGCGATTCGCGTCGTAAGTGTCAACGGCGAATACAATGTCAGCATCGGTGTCGTCCACCGTGCCAAGACCTCTGGCAAAGACGCCCCCGGCGGCATCGAGCACGCCCAGATCACCGAGGTCTACCACGTCATCGAGGGGAACGGAACGCTTGTAACTGGCGGGACGCTGGACAATCTGAAAGAGGTTCCGGCCGAGGGCACGGTCGTAACCATGCTTAACGGTCCCAGCACGGGCGGCACCGCGATTCAAGGTGGTGTTAGCCGCAAGCTCGCTCCCGGTGACGTCGTCATTATTCCACCAAACACTCCGCATTGGTTCAGTGAAATCACGACCGGCCAGATTGTCTACCTCGTCGTGCGAATCGATCCCCACAAAATATTGCCGGCGGGCTACGCCGCCAAGTAGGTGTAATTCCCATGACCCGCATCCTTGTCGCAATTCTGGCCGTTCTGTTTTTGTTCTGGCCGTGTGCCGCGGCTGCTCACGATATCCCAAACGATGTCACCGTCCAGGCCTTTGTCAAACCGCAAGGCAGTCGGCTCGATCTCCTCGTTCGCGTTCCACTCAAGACCATGCGCGACATCAGCTTTCCGGAGCGCGGCCCGGGCTATCTCGATCTTGCTCAAGTCGGACCCGTACTCCCAGGCGCCGCAACGGGCCAGGCCATGCTCGACGTGCTGTTTGAATATCCCATCCAGTCAGAGCAATCCGGTTTTTCCATCCACCCGGTGCTGGCGCGGCTGGGCTTGCGCGTGGTCACTGTTCTTCGCTTTTTGCCAGCCAGCGGGGGAGTTCGCGCGTTCGAATTCAACGGCGATCCGGGCCTCGTCAGGCTCGACCCGCGGTGGCATCAGGCGGCCTTGCGCTTTGTCGACTTGGGTTTTTTCCACATTCTTGATGGCACCGACCATCTGCTGTTTTTGCTTTGTTTGGTGATCCCGTTCCGCCGCCTCAGCGCGCTCATTCCCGTAGTCACCGCCTTCACCATCGCGCATTCCATCACGCTGATCGCCTCCGCCTACAACCTCGCGCCGAATTTCCTCTGGTTTCCGCCGCTGATCGAAACGTTGATCGCGATTTCCATCGTTTACATGGCGCTCGAAAACATAGTGGGCGGCACAAGTTTACAGCGCCGCTGGATGATGGCCTTTGGTTTTGGCCTGGTTCACGGATTTGGTTTCTCGTTTGCTCTGCGGGAATCACTGCAATTTGCCGGGTCGCACTTGCTGACCTCGCTCCTGTCTTTCAATGTCGGAGTCGAACTGGGCCAGCTCCTCGTGCTCGTCCTGCTCATCCCAGCGCTGCAGCTCCTCTTCCGCTTCGTCGTCGCGGAACGCATGGGCGCGATCATCCTGTCCGCGTTGGTCGCTCACACCGGCTGGCATTGGATGCTGGACCGTGGACGCGTCCTCGGTCAGTTCCGGTTCGAATGGCCGGCTCTCACCGCCGCCTTGTTGGCGAGTGCTGTGCGCTGGCTGATTGTGTTCTTGTTCCTTGGAGGCCTGCTCTGGTTTTTGCAGCGCGCATTTCAGCGCTGGGCGGAGCGCGCTCCTGGGGCCGGCTGGATGGCCGTCGCGCGAAAATTTAGAATCGGGGTCAGCACCATCGCGCGATCGGCGCTCAGCGGCGATTCCCAAGAAGAGGAACGAGGTCGGTGAGGCGGTCGAGATAAACGTCGGCGGGGTGGGCGGTGCGGTCGTGGACGCCGAACCCATAATTTACCGCAGCGGCGAGAGTGCCGGCGTTGCGCGCGGTCTGCACGTCCACTTCGGAATCGCCGATGAGGAGGGCTTCGGCGGGGGCGGCGCCGAATTCGCGAAGAATCGTTTGCGCGCCGAGCGGATCGGGCTTCTTAGTTCCAAAACTGTTGCCACCGTAAACGGCGCGAAAATATTTTGCGAGGCCAAGTCCTTCGAGGATGCGCACGCTGATGCGCACCGGCTTGTTCGTGAGAATCGCCATGGGAAAGGCAGCGAGGTGTTCGAGCGCCGGCGCAACGCCGGGATAAGCGCAGGTCGAATCCATTTTGTGGTCTTCGTAGTAGGCGAGAAAGAATTTTAGCGCGCGCTCGCGCTCCGCTTCCGTGGCGCCGTTGCCCAGGGCGCGGCCGACAAGTTGCGGCGCGCCGTGACCGATGTAGCCGGAGATGGTGTCTTCGTGCAGTTGCTCGCGGCCCAATTCGTGCAGCATGGCGTTTACGGAGCGGATCAAATCGCGCTTGGAATCGATGAGCGTGCCGTCCAGATCGAAAATCAGCGCGCGCACGGAAGAAAAATTCAGGGCGGTCATGAGCGGTACAATTGTAATATGGACGCGCTTTTTCGGCAGTTTTGCATCTGGCGGCAAATTCCAACTGAATTTTAACCCGGCCGCCTTTTCGGAATTCCAGCTTGTTCGCGTAAAATAAGAGATTCAACGGGCAGCACAAAACGAGTCCGGAGATTTCATGGCCCTGGTTTATCCCTTCCGCGCTTTTCGCTACAACCCAGAGTGCGCGCCGTTTGACCGCGTCCTGACGCAGCCGTACGACAAGATTTCTCCGGAGATGCAGGAAAAATATTACGCGGCGGATCCGCATAATCTCATCGCGGTGGAGAAGGGCCGCGCGCACCCCTGTGACACGGCACAGAACAATGTTTACGCGCGTGCGAAAGCGGCGATCGAGGATTGGATTCGCGACGACGTCGTAGTGCAGGACGCCGCACCCTCTTTTTACGCTTACACGCAAGAATTTACGGTGCCCGGGATGGAGGAACGGCGCACGCGCCGCGGATTTATCGGCGCGGGAAAACTGGAGGAATACTCGGCAGGCGTCGTGTTCCGGCACGAGCATACGCTCTCCGGGCCGAAGGCGGACCGGCTGGAATTGCTGCGGCACACGAAGATGCACACGGGGCAACTTTTCATGTTGTATGCGGACGCGGACAAGCGCGTTGACGCGATTCTTGCGGAAGCCGAAGCCGCTGCGGCGCCCGCCACGGAGATGCGCGACGAATACGGAGTGGTGCACCGGCTGTGGGTGATTGCGGAGCCGCAGCGCGTGGCGGCGATCCACAAAGCGATGGAAGACCAGAAGCTGGTGATTGCCGACGGGCATCACCGCTACGAGACGGCGCTGAGTTACCGGAACGAATGCCGCGCGCGCGTTGGCAAGGTTGATCCCGAAGCGGCGTACGAACGGGTGATGATGACCTTCGTTAACACGCAGAGCGAAGGGCTGATGATTTTGCCGGGGCACCGCGTGGCGGCGCACGTGCACGATTTTTCGTGGATTGCCGTGCGGCGCTACCTGGAACCGTGGTTCAAGGCGCAGACATTTGCGTTTTCGGATGAGGAAAAGAAAGCGGAGGCGCGGAAGAATTTTCTCGCGAAGCTCACGAGCGCGCGGAAGAAACGGGCCATCGGCGTTTACCCCGTGGCGGGGGAGGGGCAGAAGCGCGCGTTCTACGTGCTGACTCTGCGTGACGGCGCGGACGTGGCGCTGCTTATGCCGAATGTTTCCCCACTGCAGCGCGAGCTGGACGTGGTGCTGCTGCACGAAGGAATCCTGGAGCCGGCGCTGGGGATTACACCGCATGCGGTGAAGGCGGAGGCGAATTTGACGTATGAAAGAGAAGCTGCGGCTGCGTTGGACGCAGTGGACAGCGGGCGCGCGCAGATTTCGTTTTTGCTGAATCCTTGCGACGTCGAGCAGGTGATGAAAATCGCGACCGCGGGCGAAGTGATGCCGCAGAAGTCCACGGATTTTTATCCCAAGATGCTGAGCGGGATCACCATGTACAGAGCGGAGTGAACACCGTTTGCACGTTGGAAGGTTTGCAGGTTGGAATGTTAAAGAGAGATCCTTTACTCCCGATCCCTCGACTACGCTCGGGACAAGTGGTCGTTCTGGACAGGAATGCTCATCGGAAATGCAGAGAGGTCCTTCGTCACGATGCTCCTCAGGACAGATTTCCTCATCGGAAATCTGGTTAACCATAACCGGGACCCCTCCCCCCTGTTTTTTGTAAATGTTGCATCTAAAGGGCTTAGCTGTACTTTTAGCTGTGCAGTAAGTCTTTTGTTTGCCACACTTGCGGGGAGGTCCATAAGTGTTGCATCTAAAGAACTTAAAGAAGAATGAAATTAGGGAAAGAGCGGGTGACACCCGGCAGTTTTCGTAAGAGCAGATTCTAAAGGGGTTACGGGTGTCACGGGTTTGAGGCGCGCTGTAAGGCCTTGTTTTTGAGGATCTTAGTAGAGGCTGCTTTTCGTCACAGGCGTGACTGTGACGGCGTGCGATGCGGTGAGGCGAGCAGGAGGGAAAATTGTAGGAAAGCAGGGAGGTAATGAAAAGAAGATCGTTTGAACGCTTGAAGGTTGGAACGTCCGAACGTTGAAGGATGGAGGGCGACCCTACGACACTCAGGGTAAACGGGGTGGTGTGGCAGGAGGAAAAGCGGTGGCAAGCCACCGCACTCCATATGCGAGGATGGGCGCGAACTATCAAAGGACAGGGTAGCACGATAGTTAATGCGTGTCAAGGATAACTTGTTAGTGATTCGAATGATTGTGGCAAGGTTGACACAGTGGGGTTCAAGTTAGCCGAGGGAAAGGGCTTGCGGGAGCGTGGGATTCGAAAGAATTGTGGAAATCCGTGGAAAAGTCAGGGGACACGAAAGGTTGAAAGTTTAAGGTTGAAAGTAAAGACACCTGAAGAATCTCGACGCGAAAATCAAAATGGCTAAGCGTGAACATCGGCAGCGGGGTGAAGGCGGCGGACGCGGATTTGTTTTTCGCGTAGACGAGTTTGCGCGATGTCGTAAGCGGATTGCATGCGCATGAGGGTATCCATCTTAACGCCGAAAGCCTTTTCAATCCGCAGAGCCATATTACCGGAGAGCGCGGCCTTGCCGTTCAAGAGACTGGACAAGGCGGGGCGGGAAATCTGCAAAGCGGCTGCGGCGGCAGTCACGGAGAGGCCGGCGGGCTCGATGATTTCCGTGCGGATGAAATCGCCGGGATGCGGCGGGTTCTTCATGGCCATGGGCATTGCTCCTTCGATGCTAATGGTAGTCTTCCAAATTCAAGTCGCAAATTTCGAGATCCGTGGCGTGAATGCGGAACGTCAGACGCCGATTGCGAGTTACGGTCAGGCTCCAGGTGCCTTTGCGGTCGCCGGTCAGGGTGTGCGGCTTCCAGGATGGGAGCGCGCGCAATTCTTCCGGGTCCTGCATGGCGTCGAGAAAAGCAAGCATCTTGCGGAGCTTGTCGGCCGAATCGGGCGGAACACCCTTTGCGCTGTTATCGGAGTAGAGAGTTCTTAGGCCCTTGTGAGCGAAGTTCCGAATTCTCACATGATTGAGTGTAGCCTGTAACGTAACACTTATCAAGCTGGCTTTGCGCGATGATTTAGCGTGTCCCACCAATCGGGGTTGACACAGTGGGGTTCAAGTTGGGGGAGGGAAAGGGTTTGCGGGAGGGCCGGCGTTCGAAAGAATTGTGGAACCTGTGGAAAAAGGCAAAGGGCGGAGGAGGTTAATAGTCGAAGTTAAGAGTTGAAAGTAAATATGCCCTAAGAACCTCGAAAGGAAAAATCAAAAGCCCGGCCTCTCGCGAAGCGCGAAAGATGCGACACCAGAAACTCACACCTGCACCATGTGGCAATCACCACAGAGGGATCTCGAACTCAGAACAGATGCGGTCGCTTAATCGGGTCCGGATTCTTGTTCTCGGGCATTGGATGCTTTGTTGCGTCCAGAAATTTTCCTCTCTGCCTATTTAGGATTCGAAGATAGGGTGGAAGCATGCGGAGTAGCAGGGCTTCGATGTCATGTCGGCGTTTGGAGTCAGCTATGGCGTACCAGCTAAAATGATCCCACGATTGTCCGCGTCGCTTGCTGCGACGAGCATCTTTAATTCGCCACTGAATGTTGCCCTTTCCGACGTACACGGGGGTTGATCCATCGTAGAGAATGTAGATTCCCTTCCCTCCCTCTTCACTGCATGGGATTGCGTTGAGCGAGTCATCATTTCTGGGCCACATCTCGCCGCGAGCGGAAATCAGTTTCATGGTAGTTCGCCTCCCCGGAACGCCGAGTTGGTGACGACGCCCTTTTTACGTTGGGATTAGGTCGTAGGCTAAGTCATATCGTGTTCAAGTGGCGGGCCTCCGCCGAGGATCACCCGTCTAAGCCGCTTATGTCGACTAGCGCTATCTTGGCTTCACCAGAGCGTCAGCTCGACTCGGCAGCCTCGTTCTGATTCCTTCGTCAATGCCGTAAAACAGTTCTTCGTTTAGTCGTTTTTCCACTAGGAAGTCCGGCCATAACTGTGGAGGCTTAATTCTGCTCACGGGAATGTCAATGAGCTCGCCATCTATCCTTACCCTTATTTTGACCTTTCCAGATGTAACTTCACCTCGCAGTTTCCAGGCGATGCCACTCAAGTCAGTCGGATTCACAGCGGTCATCTCCACCAAATAGCGGTAGTACGGTGACGTAAACGGAAAGTTGGGTCTTGCATTGGTCGCACGGAATCCAAAATAGTCCTTAGGAGAACCAACAAAGTCAATCCCGGTGAAGGAACTGGCAATCCTGAACCTAATGAACTCTTCGTCATCCGGATCAACACGCGCCTTACCAGCCGGAAAGCTGATCCAGGACAACTGCAAGAATGGTTTTCGCCTTACACATTCACCGTCAATGGAATCGATAGTCTCACTACCGTCTCCGCGTGAGTAGAAGGCCATATACACATCGCAACCCGCATCTACGTCTCCCGCGATTTGCAGGGATCTGACGTGTCGTGCAGCGTTGCCCTTGGCGTTCTCGACCCGTAGAATCCCTTCCAACCCATACTGTCCGCCCCTCATCGGGTTTCCCTTTTCATCCTGCATCCGATGAATGGTCACGATCGGTGCGAGCCCTAGCTTCAGAGCTGAGCTCTTGGCACGTTCTGCTTCTGCTTCCCCTCCCCTGCCTTCCGTGGCTGGTGACCCTATTACAGTCTGAGGGACCTTACCATTCTCTTCGACCTCAAGAGAAGTTACCCATTCATTAACCCGATTCACACCCATTCCAGCGACCGTTGCCATCAGGACTGCTATCAGGAGTCTCGGATAGTTTCTCGCCTGCACGTTCATAGCTATTTTTAGAGCTAGAGCCGCCGCTGCTAGGGCAAAGAAGAACCGGGCTTTTCCGTATTGATGGGGAAGTGCCAGTAAGCCAAAGGCTATCGTAAGGAAAGTTAGGAATGATACGCCTTCCCAATCGAGAAGCCGCTTGAGAAGTGAGGGCTCTGGCTTGTCATCGGGAGGCGGCGTTTCCAAACTCAGAAATGAATAGACAGTCCTCCCCATGCGCCTAAATACCCTCCAAGCCGAGGCCATCAAGCCAACCACTGTGAGTCCGGAGCGGCCAGCAATCCCTTTGAGCAGATCAAGAAACCGCCGCACGTGCTACTCCACAAAGAGGCAAGTATATACTCGTGCCTGCTGCCAAGAGCTGAGTTCCCTTGTGTCCGATTGTCCAACATGAGGTGCGAAAGACTTGCATCCCAGGGCTGGGTAGCGCTCAAAGGGTTCGTCATCTGGGTGGGGGTGTGCATTGAGTCAGGCGGCTTTTTGGAATTTGAGTTTGGCGGTGTGGCCGGAGGAAGGAAAACTAGAAACTAGAAGGCAGAAACTAGAAACTGCAAACTAGAAATTAGAAGGGGGAAGGGAGAAATCAGAAACTAGAAAGCAGAAGGGAGAAAGCAGAAAGTCAAAAGCAGGATGGCGACGTCCCGACCGGGTCCCCGAGGTGCTCGGGGCAGGCGGGATAAATTCCGTCGCCGCTACAGAGTCGAAGAGAATAAGGACTAGGTCTGCTCTTTGTAGACCCAGGCGCCGCAAACGGAAGCGATGATGACGCCGACGAGCAAAATGAGACTGATCGTGAGTGTGAGGCGCCCCGGGGCCACGTTGGCGGCGATGCT
>WNFC01020071.1_pt1 | contig 25775 bp, 22 predicted proteins | sample 5400541 | NCBI WGS metagenome assembly WNFC01 (sample SAMN13153342, study PRJNA577476) | soil metagenome | isolation source: 120 cm saprolite under Douglas fir tree site 2 hole 2 replicate 1 | place: USA:California | collected 2015-04-18 | reverse complement strand
CGATCTCGCCGTGGCGGCCGCTGCCCGGCTGCGCCCGCCCCTCGAGAAAGCCTGCCGGGTGATGGTGAACGCTGACCAGCGCCGACATCACGGACCGCGCAACGGGTAGGCCGAGTTGATCCGGCCGTTCTGGTACCATCCCTCGATCGCAAAGCCGCGGCCCGAGGCACCTATGAACCGACCGTCGCCGCGCCTGCGACGATCCACTCGCCGGTGCCCGGATCGCGAAGTGTGACCCGCGCCCGGTAGACGCCGCTCGGATCCGGCGGCTGAATGATCTGGCGAACCCGCGCGCCGGGGGGATCGACCCCGTTAGGCCGGTGATGATAGCCGATCGCCTCGCCGTGCCGATTGATCTCGCCGTAATCGATATGGGCAAGGTTGATCGACGGTTGGGTGGTTGTCCATTTGCCCGCGGGCCCCGGCGCTTCGGCGTCCCGCGCCGAGAGTGATGCCGGGACCAGCAGCAGCAGTGCGAAAAGTGTCGGAGCCTTCACGCGCGCTCGGGCTCCGCCACCGCGGCTGACCAGGGCGACATCACATCCGAGATGCCATGATTGATCCCGTCCTCGCCGCACAGCACGAGGTTCGGGCATGCGAAGCGGCTAGGAAAGACCGTATGTTCGATCAGGCTGGCGCCGGGTTCGGCCGAGAACCGCTCGATGATTTCGATCGGAAGGCGGCAGTCGATGCCGATCCGCTCGCCGCCGTTGACATCGACTCGCGGATGGTGCGCCGCGGCCTGCGGATTCATGCCAAAATCGACGACAAAGCTCGCCATCTGCAACACCGCGCCGAGGATCCGGCGGCCGCCAGAGGCACCCACCCCGAACCACGGCCGCCCGTCGCGGGCGACAACGACCGGGCACATATTGGTCAGCGCACGCTTGCCGGGCCCGATCGAGTTCGGCCGTCCCGGTTGCGGGTCGAACCACATCACGCCGTTGTTCACCAGAATGCCGGTGCCGGGCAGAACATAGCGGCTGCCAAAGCTCGACAACAACGTCGTGGTCAGGGCAGCGATGCCGCCCTGACGATCGGCCGCCGTGATGTGGGTCGTCGAGGTCGGCGAACCCGCCTCGACATCGCCCATGGTTTCGAGCCGCTCGGCATAGGCTTGCCGCAGGACGCCGATCACCGCCTCGAAATATGCGGTATCAGGCGCGCTCGCAAAGCGGTGCTCGGCCAGGCGCCGTAGGACACGACCGAGGGTCGGCCCCGCGGTAAGCCCAGGTGCTGTCTGAAACGTTGCGCCGCGATAGGGGATGTCGAGCGCCGGCACAATGCGCGCGCGACAGCGCGCCAGATCCTCGGCCGAAAGCACGCCGCCTGCCGCGCGCGTGTCGGCGACGATCGAGCGTGCGATCTCGCCCTGATAGAAATCATCGGGACCGGCCTCTGCCAGCCTCTCGAGGGTGTCGGCCAACCGCCCGAGAGGTAGGCTCGAACTCTCGGCGTCGGGCGGGCAAATTGGCGGCAGACCGTCCGGTAGCCAGACCCGCCGGCTCTCCGCGTAGCGCCGCAGATCCGCCGCAGCGCTGGCGACCTTGATCGTCGTAAACCAGTCGATCGGCAGGCCGGATCGTGCGAGTGCGATTGCTGGAGCGACCAGCTCGCGCCACGGCACGCGGCCAAAGCGCTCCAAGGCGAGCGCATAGCCTCGCACCGCACTCGGGACCGCGAAAGAGAGCGGCCCGTGGATGTTGCGGTCATCGACGACCTGCGGCCAGGTGAACAGCTGGGTCCGCATCCCGCCGGTGAGCGGAAAGGCGGCCGGATCGAGGCCGCCCGGAGAGATCGGGCCAAAATCGACGATTTCGGCCCGACCGGCACCGGCCGAGTGGACGACCATGAAGCCGATCCCGCCGAGGCCGCTGTTCCACGGCTCGGCCGCGGCGAGCGCAAACGCGCTGGCGACGACGGCATCGGCCGCAGTCCCGCCCGCGGCCAGCACTTCGGCACCGATCTGCGCTGCGGTGTGGCTCTGCGACGCGACGATTCCGCCGCGCGACGACGTCCCCGGCTTGCGGATCTCCCAATGCTGCGTCTGGTACACGCCGCGGGCCACGCTCAGGTCAGAGTGACCGAATCGACCCGCGTCGTATAGAACGCGTAGTAGCCCGCAAGCCCCGGCACTTCGTCATAGGGCGCGGGGTATGCCCACACCGCGTTCTCCGACCGCCGCACGGAACCATCTCCCGCGGGAACCTCGATCGTCCAGTAGGAGGCCTCCCCTTTGTACGGACAGCGGGTGTGGTGCTCGGTCGGGCGCAGCAGATCGAGCCGGACATCCTTTTCCGGAAGATAGTGCACGGGTCCGTGACCGGTCTCCTCGCAACGCAACGCCGCGTTGCTGTCGGCAATCGTCACGCCGCCAAAAACGACTTTGACATGCCGGCTTTCCGGCAACAGGTCGACGCGGTAATCGGGGCGGCTGACAAAGCCTGGGGCGGGGTTCGCCATCTTCATGTCCTCCAAGGATGAATTCACTGTTGACGCTTTTTGGTCGGCGGTGGGGCGCCGCCGCCGAACGAGGCGACGCATTGCTGATGCAGCTGCGGATCGTTAATCGGCCCGCATTCCTCCTTTATGCGCTTGGCCCGGAAGCTCGGATTGCTGCGCAGTACCTGCTCGTATTGCTCGCTCGAGCGCACATTCGCTGCGGCGCCCGGATCACTGGGGACCTGGGCCGCGGCGGGCGCGACAAAAGCGAGCAGCAGCGCGGCCGGCGGCAACATAGATGAATAGCTGGGCATCCCTTCGTTCCTTCCCTGTCGGATGCGGAGAGGCTGGGACCTCAATCCGCCATCGTCAACCCGCCGCTGACACTCAGCACCTGTCCGGTGATATAATCCGAGCGGTCGCTCAAAAAGAACCACACCGCCTGGGCTATCTCAACCGGCTGCGCAATTCGCCGAAACGGGATCGCCCGGATCAGCGCTTCTTTCATCCGCTCCGGCTGGCGCTGAAACAACGGGGTGTCGGTCGGGCCGGGACACACGCAGTTGACGTTGATGCGGTAGCGTGCGAGTTCGCGCGCGAGCGATTTGGTAAAGGCGATCAGCCCGCCCTTGGCTGCGGCGTAGACGGTTTCGCCCATGCTGCCGACCCGCCCGGCATCGCTCGATATGTTGACGATCTTGCCCGTGGCCGCCGCAACCATCGGCGGCAATACCCCGCGAGTGAGCCGTACCGCGCCCATCAGGTTGACGGCGATGACGCGGTCCCACATCTCCGGCGGGTTTTCGAGAAACGGCTGGATCTGATCCCAGCCGGCGCTGTTTACCAGGCCGTCAATGCGCTCCACCCGTTGATGCACGGCAGCGACAAAATCGTCGATTGCGGGTTTGTCGGTGAGGTCGAGCCGGAGATATTCGATCGCAAGACGCTCTGCGGCCCCCTCGGCCGCGACCGCTCCGCCGCCGGCCTCGTCGATATCGCCGATCAGAATCCGGGCTCCTTGACGCGCCAGCAGAAAGGCGGCCGCCTTACCGATTCCGGAGGCGCCGCCGGTGACGATGACGGTTCGCCCCTGCATGTCCATCGGTCTCCCTCTCCCCGCCGACAACGCGCAGCCGATGTTCTGCGCGACCGGCTACCGGTGTCAATCGCACGATGTCGAGCCGACCGACATCGCTCCAGCTCAGCTCGCCCGAGGCTTGTCAGCTGCTACATGGGGTCCTAACGTCGCAACCGACCCATTGCGGGCGGAATGCGTGTTCCGGGGCAGGGCGGTGCGCGAGCCAGGCGATCCGAGTTTTCCCGTCTACTTCATCCTGCACGTACCGAAAACCGCGGGGCAGACTATCCAGCAGCACCTGGGCGACCACTGCGTGCCCGGCACGTTGTGGGGCCCCGATCAAGAGCCCCGGCTCCAGGCTCTCTCCGGCCGCCGATATAACCCCGGCAGCCTGCCTGACGCGAACCGCATACGCGCGGTCTTCGGGCATAATCTCGGGCGCTCGCTGGAAAAGCATTTCCCGAACCGCGAGATCCGCCGCGTGGTGCTGCTGCGCGATCCGGTCAGCCTGCAGATCTCTTTGTACAACCATCGGATGATGGTTCACCTGACCAAGGGGTTGGGGACCTACAGCTTCGATCGCCATCTCAAGGCTCTCCCCCGCGACTTTATCGCGCACCGTCTGCTCGCGCGCTGGCTCGAGATCCCGTGGCCGGCGTTGATGATGATGACTGACCGGGAGAAATATGCTGCGTTGCACCGGGCGCTATCCGGTTTCTGGTTCGTCGGGGCCCATACGGATTGCGATCGGGTGATCGCCGCCATCGCTGGAGATCTTGGTCTCCCGGCAGCCGCGCGGCGCCGCAACACGGCGGGCGATTGGCAAAATCGCGTCGCTTGGCACAGCCTGCGGGCCGGCGAGCTGTCGCCAAGGACGCGCGAGGCGATCCTCGTCAACAATCCGCTTGACCAGGCGCTGTGGGAAAACTGGAGAGAGGCTGGCTTCAGCCCGACCAGCATCCGCTCCTTGCGCGCCGAACGCGCCCAAGAGGCGCGCAGATGGGAACTCGCCGCCCAGTGTTACCGAAAGGCTCTCATCGCCATGCCGAACGTGCCCGGGATGTGGGTCCAATATGGACACGTCCTGAAGGAATCGGGGAAGGTGGTTGAGGCAGAGGCGGCTTATCGACGCTCGATCACTCTCGACCCTGACCACGCGGACGCGCATCTGCAGCTTGGTCATCTCCTGAGGATCCAGGGAAGGACCGAGGAAGCCGCTGGCGCCTTCCTTCGTTCGGTGGTTCTCGATCCGGCGCCACGCCACGCGCGGGACCAGCTGATCGGTCTAGGCTGGACCGCGGAGCGGATCGAGCAGGGGCTCAGCCACAGCGCGTCCGCGGCTGCGGGCGAGGGTTGATCTCAGCGCACCCTTGCGCGCGCCGGTGGACGAAAACGGGCCGCCCTCTCACGCCGGGTCTCAGCCGCCTCTGTCAACAAGCTTCTCGACCTCAGCGATAATCTGGTCTAGGTTAACGACAAATCTTGGACGGTTGTGTTCCTTGCGAAAAGCTGGTTCGCGAGAGGCTGCCGGAACCGGACAAGAGCCCGACGACCACCCACAAGTGGATCGCGCCAGTCGTACGTTCAGCGGACACCCGTCAGTGCCGGGATTTGGGGGACTCAGATGTCGGACGTGCTGGTCAGCTTTGTGGTGCCCGCGTACAACGAGGAAGCCCTTATCGGGTCATGTCTCGCCGCGATCACCGCGGAGGTATCCCGGACTCGCTGTCGAGCCGAGATCATCGTAGTGAACAACGGGAGCACTGACGGCACCAGCCGGATCGCCTCCGCCATCCCCGGCGTCGAGATTATCGATGAACCGCAAAAAGGGCTCGTTCAGGCGCGCCGGGCGGGATGCCTCGCGGCCACCGGCGAATTGATTGCCAACATCGATGCCGATACGGTGCTTGCCGAGGGTTGGCTGGAGACAGCGCTGGCGGAGTTCGCGGGCTCTCCCAACCTGGTCGCCCTGAGCGGTCCGTTTGTCCACTATGATCTTCCGATAGCACCGCAACTCATAGCATCGGCGTTTTACCGTTGTGCCCACATTGTCCATCTGCTCAGCGGGCTGGTGACCGGAGCCGGCTCGGTTATGCAGGGAGGCAACTTCATCGTCACCAAAAAGGCCCTCGAAGCCGCAGGCGGCTTCAACCCCGACTTCCAATTTTATGGAGAAGACGCCGAGCTTGCACGTCGTCTCGGCAAGGTGGGGGCGGTCAAATTCACCTTCGCGTTGCGAGCCTTTTCTTCGGGACGGCGGTTCGCCGGAGAGGGGCTCTTTAGAGTGTTGGCTCGGTATTCCACGAATTACGTTTGGACCCATTTGTTCAAACGTCCATTTTCGTCCGACTGGTTGGACTTCCGGCACGCGGTTGGCGTCAACGGCACTATCACCTCGGCCTCGACTGACCTGGAACCCGAATCGAGGGGACGGTGAGGTTTTGCGCGGCTCCTTCGGGATTTAAGCCAGGAAAGCGAGCGCTGGTGACGGAACGCGCGCTGCACGGGCACCATCTCGGCGTCCTTGTTGCAATTCCCGGGTCGTCCCTTCTCGCGGGTCGATCGGTTGCCGCCGCACCCACAATACCGTTGCCGGAGCCAGGAGGCGGGTTCGGATTGCTGCCGCTGCTGGCTATCCTTGGGATATTTGCGGCGGTGGTTGTAGCCGAACTCGCCCACCCGCAGCGGCCTCGGTCGAGTGCGGCCTCGCGACGTTGGGTCGGCAATCTGTCGCTGTGCATCGTCTCCAACGGAGTTCTCGTGTTGCCGACCATTACCGCGTTCACTGCAGCCTTGTTCTCCGAATTCGAGCAGACCGGTTTTCTCGATTCGCTTGGACTGCCGGGCGGGATGCGGGTCGTCGTTACGATAGTGGGCCTGGATGCCCTGGCCTATGCGCAGCACCGACTCTTGCACCGTGTCGATGTCCTTTGGCGCGTTCATGCCGTCCACCATTCCGACCCGGAAATCGATGTCACGACCACTTTTCGACATCATCCCGCCGAAGCGATTTTTAACAGCGTTCTGATCGGCGGTGCCGTCCTGGCGATCGGCTTCTCGCCGGCCGAAATTGCGGCCTATACTTGGGTTTCGTTCATCATCGAACTCGTAGCACACGCAAATCTCGCATTGCCCTCATGGTTCGGCGCTGCCCTTGGACGGCTCATCGTCACGCCCGAGTTCCACCAGCTGCACCACTCGCGTTCGAATGCCGAGGCGAATGCCAATTTTGGCCAAGCCTTTTCGATCTGGGATACGCTATTCGGGACCGCTACAGCTCGATCCCCAGAAGACCGGCGCCAATTGGAGTTCGGTCTGAACGAATTTCGCGAACCGAAATTTCATCTCCCGCATCACCTGCTTGCGCAACCCTTGCTGCTGAGAACAAACGGGCCGGCGCTGACCGTCGCTTCAGGTCTGTGATCATCGGCCGGCGCCGAGGTGCGGTCCTTGCTGCCTAAATCGCAGGCAGTTCAGCGAGACTGACTCTCTTCCTTCGCCAGGCGGCGCCCCTCAACCCAGATCATCCCAAGAAAGGAAATCAGCACGACGGAGATGGTTATGATGACAATACAGTCGATTGGTGACATCGGTCCGAACGGCGTGTCTAACCACCGAGGGCCAATTGTCAGCAGAAGGAAATTGTAGCAAATGAAGCCGAGTCGTATTTCAGTCGGTCCAATGCCATAGAAGCCGATCTTTATAACGTGAGTATCAATGGATTTGACGATATTAAAGAAGGATGCCATGTAATATCCAGCCAATCCGAGACAAGCTACATCGAAGCGCATGTATGGCGATATGCCGAGCCCGATAAAGATGCACAGCTGAGACAGCAAATCTGTTGCGTTGTCGATAAAGAAGCCATATCGCGGGCGCTCGATCTTCCGAAATCGCGCTAAGGTACCGTCCAGCGAGTCACCGAACCAGTTTATGACCAACCCTGCACTTGCCAACCATAGTAAAGCCGGTGACAGCCATGAGGTTCCGTAAGCGATCCCGCAGAGCAGGGCGCCGACGAGTCCCGTTAGCGTCAAATGGTCCGGCTTGACCCCGGCGGGAAGTTTTGTCGCCAACCACCCTACAAGCGGGCGCTCCACAGGTATCACCCATGATGTATTTACTCGAGAAAGCATTTGCGCTCCTGGTTGTGGGGCCAAGAAAGCCCGATAACATCGATGTATGGGTCGCGCAACCGATCATAATGGGTTGGGACGGTTCTCGGGCATGCTCCTATTCGGCGGCGTCCATGGTTCGTGGAATGATCAAAGGCCGCGTAGTCAGGAAGAAACTTGATAGGAAACAATCCGCAGGCACAGCGCGTGCGCGCCGGGTATTTACCGCGTCACCATCCCCTGCGCGGCGACGGATCGGCGGACGCAGTGCTGAGCCGGTTCTCGGCTGAGGCCGCGTGAGCGAAGGTGAGCACGGCCCTGGCGCCCGCCTCGATCGCGAGGTGGTCCTGGATATTTGCCGTTTGGCGACGCGCCTCATGCGCTTGACGCCAAATGGCATAGACCGGGTCGATGCGAGCTTCGCCGCCCACTTCCTGGCAGCCGATGTCCCTCATCGAAAAGCGCTTCTCCTGACACCTCTCGGCCCGCGCGCGATAAGGGTTTCCGCGGCCCGCGACATCTTCGAAGGCGTTCAGACCCAATGGCGCGAGCGAGAACGACCGGAGGCCGATCGCGCGTTCTTGCGCGTACGGGCCGCGCTGGCAGGGCTGCCGCCCCCTCACACGACCTCACCCCAAACGTCGTCCCAAGACTCCCTCTCCCGCCGCTTCGGACGAGCGCTCAGAACCGGACCTAGAGCCGCTCTGCTGTATGCGTCTGCATGGACGCAAATGGAGGCGATCGGCGCCAATGCCGTCTATTTGAACGTGTGCCAATTCCCGCTTTGGGTCCCGAGCTATTTTCGCTGGTTGCGAAAGCGGCCGGACGTAAAGCCGGTATTCATGATCCACGACCTCTTGCCGATCGAGCATCCGGAATTCTTCCGTCCACACGAGTCTCGGCGTCATGTCCGCAGGTTGAGGGTTCTCGCCCAGATCGCTGCCGGTGCGATTGTCTCGACGCCTGCGATCGCAGACGCGTTGCTGGCTTACCTCGGTGGGCTCGGCCGGAAAACGATCCCGTTGCTGGTTCAACCGCTGCCCGTATCACCCACATTTCACGAGCGGCGAGAACACGACGAGGCCCTAGCGGCTCGACCGTATTTCGTCATCTGCGGGACGATCGAGCCGCGTAAGAACCACTTGCTGCTCCTTAACCTTTGGCGCGAACTCGGGCGATCGTTGGGGCCGGCCGCCCCGAAGCTTGTTGTCGCCGGCGCTCGCGGCTGGGAAAACGAGAATGTCGTCGACATGCTGGAGCGCTGTCCGACGATCCGCGACCATGTCATCGAGGCGCCAGGGCTGTCGACGCCGTCCTTGAAGCGCCTCATTGGCAATGCCCGCGCCGTCCTGATGCCCTCCTTCGCGGAGGGCTACGGCCTGCCGGTCGCCGAAGCGCTGACGGCCGGGACCCCGGTACTTGCCTCCGATCTTCCCTCTCTTCGCGCGATGAGCGAGGTGGGGATTACCTGGCTCGATCCTCTGGACGGGCCGAACTGGCTCGCCGCCATCCGCCGTCTTTCCGAAGCGCCGGCCCCCGGGGTTCAAGGTCTGAGCGACCGGGCTCGTCGCGTGTTCTGCAGCCAGACGTACTTCCAGGAGGTTGAAACGTTCCTATCCACGGTGTGAGCGAGAGGAGATTGTTCCGTTTGCGAGGCGCCGCTGCCGACCGGCTCAGTAGCGGCCGCCGGTGGTGCCACCGCCCGCGAAGGGTGTGGGGCGCGAAGGTGGTGGTCACGCTCGATGACGCAGATATAATTTCTCCCACAGGGAGACACCTTTGCATCTGCCGGTATCGGCGATAGATGTCGGCGCCGATCGCTTACGACACGGTTCGGCTGCTGCTCGGCTCTATGGCCGTCACGCCTCGCGGAATCGACCGGATAGATCTCCAATATGCACGGTTTTTCTTTGAGACTTGGCCGGGCGATTGCGTCGGTACGCTTCCGACGCCATGGGGTGTGCGTTGGTACGACCGCAATCGGGTTCTCCGAGGGCTCGACCGCGTCGAGGAGCTGTGGCGCGAGACGATCCAACCCCACGAAGACCGCGTGCTGCTTCAGATCAAGAAACGGCTCGCCGGAAGGCTCGATCCGCTGACCGAAAGGTCTCGCAACCGGCGGAACCACATTCGCTCGATATCCCGGTTCCTTGGTGTTATTTCGCTGACGGATTTTTCGTTTGGCGCCTCGGTCGTGAGATCGGTGCCGAAGAACTCGATTTACCTAAACGTAGCCCAAGTCGGTCTGGCAATGCCGCGGATCGTCTCCTGGCTTCAGCACCGACCGGACGTCAAATCGGTCTTCATGCTTCACGACGTGATCCCTCTGGAACATCCGGAACTGGTATCCGCCGAAGAAGCCCGGCGCCACGAGATGATTGTCGATCGTACGGCATCGCTCGCTTCCGGGCTCATCGTATCGACGGCGGCGGCGCGCGAAGCAATCTTGAAAGCGCTCCGGTCGCGCGGGCGGGCTTCGATCCCCGTCGCAACTGTGCCGCTGCCGGTTGCGCGGGTATTCCTTGAAAAGGCCGAGCCCGATCAGGATCTCCGCGGACATGATTACTTCCTCGCTTGCGGAGCGATTGAGCCGCGCAAGAACCATCTCCTGTTGCTGAACATCTGGCGCGAGCTGGTCGGGCAAAGGGGCGAGCTCGCCCCGAAGCTGGTGGTGGTCGGGTCATACGGCGCAAATGTCGGACCGGTGCTGCGCGCGCTGGAGCAATGCCGCCTCCACCGTCAAGTGATCCTGGCCCACGGCCTATCGAGCCCAGCCCTCCGTCAGCTTGTCGCCCATGCGACGGCGCTGCTGATGCCGTCTTTCGCCGAAGGATTCGGTCTCCCGGTGATCGAAGCGCTCGCCGTCGGAACGCCGGTCATTGCCTCCGATCTCCCGGCGCATCGAGAGATCGCCGGCGACCTGGCGGTCTATCGCCATCCGACCGACGGAACGGGCTGGCTGGCGGACATTTGCATGTTCGCCGATGGGAGCGGGATCGCGGCGCAAATGCGCCGCCGCGTCGCGGCCTACCGGCCGTCGAGCTGGACCGACTATTTTGTCGAGATCGAGCACTTTCTCAAAACATTCGAGCAATCCTGATCCGCACGGCGGCCTCCCTACAGCGATCGCTCATGCGGACTGTTCGGGGTGCCGTCAGCGGCGCCAGCGCCCAAGATCGCGCAGCCGGAACCAGCCTTGATTGGGTGCCGGCGTGTACCGGGCTCGGATAGAAGGTCGCACCCTCACCCGTTCCCTTTGTGTCCTCGACCGGCTAGAGTACCGTGCGATGCGCGGAAGCGTGGCCGGCCGCCGTGCGCGCCTTGAGCTGGATTGGGCGGTCGGCTTGGTGGGGCCTTCACTCGGGTCGTGCAAATGACAGAACTCTCGCAGCTCGGTCGGATCCGCTCCCTTGCCCGCGCAGTCGCCATCGATGTCGGGATCGGCCCCCGTGCCGCTGGAGGGATCCGGCGGCTCTTCGGGTCACTAAACATCTGGTTCTGGGCGATCGTCGGATTGCCCACGCTCGTCGCCGGCGTCTACTATTTCGCGATCGCTTCGGACCTCTATCTGTCGGAGGCGAAGTTTGTCGTGCGTAGCCCGAAACAGGTGCAGACGAGCACGGTCGGAGCGTTGCTCCAATCCTCGGGGTTGGCGACGCGCGCGGCGGACGACACCGAGCTGCTGCTAGATTTCATCATGTCACGCGACGCGGTCCGCAAACTTGAGCAGCAAAACGACCTGCGAGCGATCTTCGGCCGGCCCGAGGGCGATTTCGTCACGCGATTTCCCGGCATCCTGCTGCGTTCGGATTTCGAAGCGCTGTTCCGCCGTTACGATCTGTTTGTGTCAGTCGACATGGACAATACGTCCGGCGTGACCTCACTTCGGGTGAAGGCCTATCGCCCGGAAGACGCCCAGAAGGTCGCGAGCGCGCTGATGAGCTACAGCGAGCAACTGGTCAACGAGCTCAATGATCGGGCGCGCAGGGACGCGCTCGACACCGCGCGTCGCGAGGTCAGCCTCTCGGAACAGCGCATCGCGGGGATCCAGAGCGAGCTCACGGCCTACCGCGTCAAACAGAAGATGATCGATCCGAAATCGGCCTCGGCGGGGGTGTTGGAGTTGATCGGGCAAATGAACGCGGCCCTGGCCACCGCTCGGACCCAGCTCGGCGAGGTGCTCAAGAATTCGCCCAACAGCCCGCAAATCCCGCTGGTCAGGACCCGGATCGCCTCGCTCGAGAAGCTGATCGCGGAGGAGCGGACAAAGCTCAGCGGCGACACCGACTCCGTCGTCGCGACGTTGACCGAATACGAACGCCTGGTGCTCGACCGCGAGCTCGCCGAGAAGGCGCTGGCATCCGCGTTCACCTCGCTCGAAGCCGCGCGCCTCGAAGCGCAGCGGCAGCAGCTTTATCTCGAAACCATCGCGCGCCCGAACCTCGCCGATTACCCGCTCTATCCCAAGCGGACAGTCTCATTCGCCTTGGTGCTCGCGAGCTGTCTACTCGCCTACCTCATCGCTTGGCTGCTGGTGATCAGCGCCCGGGAGCACGCGGCGGCCTAGCCGTCGCTCCGCTGCGAGCAGGGTTGTGCTTTGGCGCGGGCTCCTTGTCCAATGGCGGGTCGTCGGTGCTCTGCTCATTCGCGAGATTTATTCGCGCTTCGGCCGCGAGAGCATCGGTTTTGCCTGGATCGTGGCGGAACCGCTGGTGTTTGCGCTACCAGTGCTCTTCATGTGGCGGGCTGTCAGAAGTCCCCACGAGCACGGCCTTCCGCTGGTGCCGCTGCTGTGGAGCGGATATCTTCCGCTATTGCTGTTCCGTCATGTCAGCGGCCGCGTATTGGGTTTTATACGTGGGAACGTCGGGCTGCTCTATCATCGACGGGTTACCATCTTTGACATCTTTGTCGGGCGCGCATTGCTGGAGATCGGCTCGAACCTCACCGCCCTCTTAGTATCGTTTGCGGTGTTCTACATCATCGGAGCCATCGAGGTGCCGCGAGATTTGGCGATGTTCTACGTGGGCTATTTTTACATGATCTGGTGGTCTGTTGCGGTCGCCCTGATCATTGGCGCCCTGTGCGAGAGATCGGACTGGGTAGAGAAAATTTGGCTGCCTTACTCTTATCTGTACATGTTTTTCTCAGGTTTCATGTATCTTGCGGATTGGCTGCCGCCTGGTCTGCGGAATGCGGCATTGTATCAGCCCTATCTGCAGGCATACGAGATGATCCGCGCCGGGGTTTTTGGCGCCACGGTCAGGACCTATGGCGACCCGGTATATACGGCATTCGTCCTCGCGGGTATGACCCTGCTCGGCCTGTGGCTGCTGCGGGAGAGCCGCCGATACATTGTGATGGAATGATCAGCGCGGTCGAGGTTACAAAGGACTATTGGACGGAGGGAAGGGTCCACCGCGTTCTGAGCGGTGTATCCTTCACGCTCGCGAGGGGCGAAAAGCTTGCACTGCTGGGACGTAACGGCTCCGGCAAATCGACGCTGATCCGTCTCATCGGCGGCGTCGAATTGCCGACCGGCGGCACCATCGAACAAACCATGAGCGTGTCGTGGCCGATTGGACTGTCGGGCGGCGTTCACCCGATTCTGACCGGAAATGACAACATGCGCTTCATCGCGCGCATCTACAACAAACCGTTCGAACAGATCAAAGCCTATGTCGAAGACTTTGCCGATCTGGGCAAATTTCTGTCGGAACCGTTGCGGACCTATTCCACCGGGATGCGCGCCCGGTTCGTGTTCGCACTGTCGCTTGCGATCGATTTTGACTGCTATCTGATCGACGAGGTGATCGCTGCCGGCGACCAGCGCTTCCAGCGCCGGTCGCACGAAGAACTGTTTGAAAAGCGAGCTGACCGCTCGATGATCCTGGCTTCTCACGTTAGCGAGTACGTCAAGGGGTACTGCTCGCGCGCCCTCGTGCTTCACCGCGGCCGGGGCAAAATTTTCACTGACCTCGACTTGGCGTTGGACATCTACAATGCACTCTGAATGTGTCTACCCCGTAAACGTGTGGAGGTCGCGCGTTCTGAATCGAAAGTGCGGAGTTTGAGTGCTCAAGGCAGAGTACTCGACATCCGATTGCGGCCCGAGTAGAAGGTCGATCGAAGGCAATTTAGTTCCGGCCAGCAGCGTGATATTTTTCTCTATCGGGCTTCCGAGCTACTTCACCGAGTGGTGCGATATGGTCACCACTCGTCTCGTGCAACGAGCGCTGGGACCAGTCGAAGCGGCCGGCGCCGACACGATTGAGCAGTTCGCACTCGCGGTGATCAAAGCGAGATCGCCGTATCTAGTCGTCTGGTCGCGCCAGACAATCGGTCATTTGTGGGAAGCCCTCGCGCAGGCGAGCCAGGGCATCATCGTGGTCGTTGACGATCCGCGCGTTGCGCTGGAGAATCTCGTTGTGAAGCACGGGATCGACTTTGTAGAAGCCACCCGGGTAGTTGCGAAGAGTTGTGCTGCAGTAATGAGCGCTACGTCTATGCCAGGAGCACTAGTGCTTCGTGCCTCTGCTGACGATGCACGTCCGGTTGCGACCGCCGATGCGATCGTGCGCCACTTTGGATTTGCTGTAAGCGATTCCGATCTCGCAAATATTCTCGCCGATCTCGACGACCGATGGCCTGGGCGACCCCAGGAAACTGTCTGGTGGGATAGCCTGAACGATTCAGAACGCGTTCTGGCCACCGGGGCCCTAGAGCCCTATGTCGGCTGCCTTGCGGGTGGCGATCTCCTGCCGATCACCTGGGGGAGGGAACTGTTCTTCATCAATGAAGAGCAGCACGAGGAACCGCGGCAGCCGGCCTCGCGCGCAGCCGATATCACTGGACGGCCACGATATATCGTGCACGGACCTTACATCACCTTGCCGGCGGGATCGTGGTCTGCGACGGTCGCCCTTGGCTTTTCAGAGGGGGCTGCGGAATTGAGCTACATTGTGGACGTTCATGCCCAGGCCCAACTCTCACACGTGCGAATCGAGCCTGCTAAGCAACGTTTTGTTGAGGCAAACCTATATTTCTCGATCACCGAACCTCATATGATAACGATCGGGGTGTATATCGAGCGCGCAGCATTCGATGGACGGCTCGCGCTGGGCCACGTTATCGTGACCCCTCACGCGAGACCGCGGCCCGAGACACATAAATATTTTGCCACTGCCCTCAGCGCGTAAGTGCGTCCGATCCCTGGGTTTGATCGAGCATACCCAGCGCTCTCCCCGGAGAAGCTCCGATGGTAAATACCGAAGACGTTAGGGCTGCATATCGTTTGATACTCGGCCGGGATCCGGAGAACGAAGAGGTTCTCGAGGACCATGCACTAAAGGCTCGGTCGCTCGAGGATCTCGTAAAGGCGTTTGTGTGCTCCCCGGAGTTTCGGGATATCCGGTGTGCGCAATCCGCACCAAAACCTTTGGATTGGCCGCCGATCGAAGTTGAGGTCGATGCCGACAATACCCAGTTATCGTCGATGATGACCCATATTCAAGCAAATTGGCATCAACTTGGCCTTTCGGATCCACATTGGTCTGTCATAACTCATGACAGCTTTCGTTCATCCAATATTAGTGATACAGTAATTCAGTTCTATGAGGGAGGCAAACATGATGTCGAGAGGCTGCAGCGAATCGCGGAGCGAAGCGGGATTGGGCTGACCCGGTTTACTCGTTGTTTTGAGCTTGGCTGCGGTGTTGGACGGGTGACCATATGGCTCGCGGGTTTGTTCGAGCGCGTTGTCGCTGCTGATATATCGCCCGCCCACTTGGTGCTTGCGCGACACGCCTTGGACCGCGTTGAGCGAGGGAATGTAGATCTGGTTCACCTCGATTCGCTCAGCGCTTTTGAGAGCTTACCCGAATTTGATCTTTTTTTTTCGGTGATAGTGCTTCAGCACAACCCGCCCCCGCTGATTGCGGCCCTGCTGAAGGCCGCGCTAAATAAGCTCCGACCTGGAGGCGTCGCTTTTTTCCAGGTACCTACCTACCGTCTGAACTATCGCTTCCAAGTTGACGAGTACCTGCGCAGCGCGTCGCCGACCGGCGGAATGGAGATGCACGTGATACCGCAATACGTCCTCTTTGACATTCTGGATAGGAGCGGTTGTCATTTGCTCGAGTGCCGAGAAGATCAATCGACAGGGGATCACAGAATGATCTCCAATTCTTTTTTTGTCAGGAAGCAGCTCGACGGCGCATGAATGCAGCTGGCTTCAACAGCGCGCTGCAAAAGCGAATCTCGTAGTCAAGCCCTTCTGCTGGCGCTAGTTGAGATGACTTTGTGCCCTCTCGACGGCCGGACACCTAGTAGGGTGCGGAAAAAGTCCCGATTTCGGAGAAACGGCCATGAAACGGCTGAAAATCGGAATTCAGATCACGTAAGCTCAATGGGTTACCGAAGCACGATAGACCACAAACCCGGCGAAATTCCGATCAGTCGACTTTTTCCGCAGCCTGCTAGCGGTGAAAATCAAATCGAAGGGTCCGAGCAGAACGGCCGAAATCTGCGCTCGACCGTTACTCCTGTAGGTTCCATCCGTCTGATTGTATCCACTAGATCTTGTGCTATGACTGTCGTCATTGGCGCGTCAAAAGCGCACAGATGCTTTAGTGCACCGATCGTGATCCCGGGGGCGTGAGCGTCGCGCCATGGTTATTCGCGGTACCAATACTGTCGACGGGCTTTACGCGTTATTTCTCGGGCGCCTGCCCGAGAGCAATGTTGCGCGCGAGCACAATATCGGCCGGGACGTATTCGAGCTCGCTAAGGATATGATCGAATCCGAGGAGTTCGAAATGGCGGTCGTCGATCGCGCCTGCCGCCACGGTATACTGCCACATCAGAGCTTGTCGCTGGAACATCTGCCGAACGTGCTGAACGTTATCACAGAAACCGGATTGGCTTCTTCCGACCAAGCGCCAGCGCCGGCGGATTGGAAGAGCGTGCTGCAACGGGTGCTGACTGCGGCGCCTTGTCGCGGGATCGTGGAAGCCCGCTACGGAGAGCTGGGCCAGCAGCTGATCGACGCGCTCGCCAAGGTCCAGCCGACCAGACAGCAGCCGGCCGAGCAAGAACTCGATCCAAGCGCCTCATCGGGGCGCGATCCGTTAATTGTGTCGGCAGTAGACATCGTCGCCAACTCGATTTGCCGCGGCTGGGTGATCGATCGGAACAATCCCCAAGCATTGCTGCATATTAGAGTAAAAATCAATGGGCTGACGGCGAGGATCATGCCCGCAGACGAGTTTCGTCGCGATGTGCAAGATCTTTATGGCGGTGAAGGACGTGCCGGATTCTCGGTGCGTTTGGACACGCTTCCCGAAGCCCCGTATTTGGCGCGCGCCAGCCTCGAGATCGTCGAGCTCAGCCAAGGTGTCGTGGTGCTCCCCGAGCGGGTCGTCGAATTGAGCCCTCGTCCGGCAGTGGGAATCGAGGCTGAGATCCGTGAAGAGCTGATGCACCTGCGAGAGGCGGTCGATCGTCTCGAGCGATCTCTGCCGCAACTTGCACACAGCCAAAGCTGGGCTCTGCCGTTTTACGGCTCGGTGCGTCCTTGCGTGGAGTTGGTGGTCAGTCCGCCGGCCGTCGGCGCTCCGGTGGGATTCTCGGTCATCATCATGGACGATCCCATGCGGCCGGAGGCAATCGAAGACACGCTCGCCTCCGTGCTGTCCCAAACCTATCAACCGTGCGAGATCCTGTTGGCGGTCCCTGCCGATTCGCCGCGCAGCTTCACACTCGGGGACCGGATGGAGGTCGTTCGCCTGCAGCGGGGCGAACATCCGAACTCCGCCGCGAATAGTATCGCCGCCCGGGCAACGGGTTCGCATCTGCTGGTTCTCGATGCGGGAACCGTGCTCGCCGCCGAGGCGCTTGCTTGGTTTGCCGTGGCGATCGAGCGCACCGGGGCAACGGTCATCTACTCCGACCGGGAGATCGTCGCTCCCGACGCGCTAGGGCGCGAGCGCCTCGTCCCGCTGTTCAACCCGGCTCTGGATCGCGAGCTGCTGCAGCAGCGTAATTATGTCGGCGAAACTTTCTGCGTCATGCAAAGAGCCTATGTCGAGCTCGACGGCCTTACCGAGGCACAGGCACGCGCGCTTCGTACTGTCCAAGCCCACCTCGACCGGAGCGGCGCGGCGGCGCGGGCCATCGCGCACGAGGATGCCATCGGCCGCGCCGTACCCGATGCGGTAAAGATCCTTTGGGAAGAGGATCGGACCAGCCGCATTTCGGTAGTCATTCCGACCCGAGACCGCGCTGATATGGTGTTCGCGCTGATATCCAGCTTGCGCCGCCATACGGCGGCCTGGGACCTCCTCGAGATCGTCGTCGTCGTCAATGGCGCCCCGGCCGCGCCGTCGAGCTTCGCGTTCTCGGAAATCGAGAACCTCTTCGATCGGGTGAGAATCGTTTTTTGTCGAACGCCTTTTAATTGGGCTGCAATAAACAATTCGGGCGTCAATTACTGTACCGATAGTGGCGTCTTGGTGTTCCTCAACGACGACATGATATGCGTGACCCCGCATTGGGATGTTCGGCTGAGCAGCCAGCTGGCGCGACCGGAGATCGGGGTTGTCGGCGGGCGGCTGCTTTATCCCAACGGCGCGACCGGAGATCGGGGTTGTCGGCGGGCGGCTGCTTTATCCCAACGGCGCGCTCCAGCATGCCGGCGTAATCTTCGGTCAGGACGCGTGGCCAGTCCATGAAGCCGTGGGCGATGCACCGAGTGATGGCCTCTACCTCGACCGCACCCTGCTTGTGCACGAGGCGGCCACCGTTACTGGAGCCTTTCTGGCCTGCCGTCGGGCAACCTTCGACAGCCTCGGCGGTTTTGACGCACAGCGCTACGCGGTGACCTACAGCGATACGGATCTTTGCGTACGGGCGCGGGCCAACGGCTACAGCGTCCTCTATGACCCGTTTCTCACCTGGATACATTATGAGTCGGTTTCGCGAGGTCATGACGCGCATGACCTCGAGAAGCAGCGGCGAGCCGATCTCGAACATGCCGAGTTCCACTCTGCCTTTCCCGAGGTCGATCTGATCGATCTCGGCCTCAACCCGCATCTCTCCCGCTCGGCACGTCCGTTCGAAACCTTTTACCGCCTCGATCGAGAAACAATCGAGGCATGGTTTCAGGCCCAGTTGCGTCGTCGCGGCCGATGGGATCGGGTACCGCCGCACCACTCCTCGCTGTCCGACGAGACTATCGGGAACGCAGCAAGCTGATCAGACGAGCGAAGCGTACACCGCCCGCACGCGCTCTTGGTACCGGTCGAGCGAAAATTTGGCGGCCTGCACGACACCCCGCCGAGAGAGTTCGCAGCACAGATCACCATCATTGGTAATGGTCTTGATTGCCCGTGTGATATCCTCCACGTCGTAGGGATCGACGAGTAAGGCGGCGTCGCCGGTGATTTCCGGCAACCCCCCATTTGCCGAGGTCACGACCGGCGTGCCGAGAAGCATGGCCTCGAGAACCGGTAGACCGAAACCCTCATAGAGGGATGGAAAGACAACGGCGCGGGCCCCGCGGATCAAGGCGACGAGGGTCGAAAGACTGACGAACTCGAGGCGACGGATAGTCGCACGATTGGTGCGTGCGGCGGACCGCGCTTCATGCTCCTCGAGACGCCGAAGTTGGCTCTCGTTGTTCCAACCCGGCGAGAGCACGAGTATCAACGGGATCTCCACTCCCGATGTAAGATAGGCTTCGATCAGGCGACCGACGTTCTTCTTGGGCTCGAGAGCGCCAAAAAAAAGAAGGTAGCCGTTCATCTCCAGCCCGAACGATCCGTCAAGGTAATTGGCGATGGCCGCCTGAGGACGGTCGAGATACTCCTGCGGAAAGGCGACGGTTTGATAGGTATTGGTTATCCGCTGCGGATCGACCCCGAGTAGCTGGATGATATCGCGTTTGCAGGCCTCGGAGACGGTGATGATATGGTCGGCTTCAGCTGTGACCTTCTTGAGCAGACCAAACGCCTTTCGCTTGTTGTCGAGCGTCGTGAACGGCAGTCTCAACGGGACCAGATCATGGACCGTGTACACATTTCTGGCAAATTTCGCACGCAACGGCAGCGGGTAGGTGCAGTGGAAGATGTCTGGGTGTGGATCGAACGCGAGGGTTACAAAAGCCCCCCTCCGCGAATAGAAAACGTCAGCGCTCGCAAACAAGTTGCGGGCTACGAATGCCCGGTCGAGGTCGGCAAGCGTGTCGGCGAATTGGCGAGCTATGACAGCGCCGCTGAACTCAATCGGGGTGGGTTTGACAGGAAAGTGACAGCGGACCTGGTCGATGGCGTAATTGAGCATCCGTCTGGGTGCCTTCGCGCCCCGCGTGTTCGCCGTGCGCTTGTCGTCGAAAAAGTCGATCTCCCGCAGCAACGCGTCGTTGGCGGGGGTGAAGGACGCGCTGTAAACGACGGCTACATCGTAACCCAATGCGCGAGCAACTCTGGTCAAGGTTCGGGTATAGGTAGCAATGCCGGTGCCCTGAGTCAGCGCCAGATTAAGGCCGTCAAAAATGATGCGGCGCGGCAGCCCGCTCGCGTCTTTCTGAATGCTCTTCGCAGAAGTCAATACTGCTCTCTCAGTCAAACTCGGCAACGCCGCCAGCAAGCAAATTTCGCCGCGGGCACGATTGGGCTTGCCCCGAGCGGCTACAGCCGTCGAGCCCCGACTGCCAAATTATCCGCTGCCGCCTGATCGGCACTCTGGGGGTGGGCTCCGATCATGTCTAACCGACCGTTGAGGTATTGGAGTCGCTTCAATTGGAGCGCCTCGATAAACCGATACCGCGAGAACAGATCCTCCTCTCGACATATATAAAACCCGATCACGCCAAGAGTCACGACATGCCGATCGGTCTGATCGATGACATCCCTCGAGTCGCAATGTGCGCTTGCCACCAATCTGAGGTGGACGAGTTTTGACGGATATTCGGCTTCAATTCTGAGCACTACCCATCGTTGCTCATTTGGGCCGAGGCTGCCGCTTTCTTCGACGTTACTGCCGACGATGCATACATTGTAGTCGACAACGCCCTGCGGATTGCCGAGAAGCCCGAGATAGATCAGACAAGGCCGCTCGACTCCGTCGGTAAGCAAAAAGGCAATGTCGGCCACATCCCGCTTCAGCCACGTGCCAAAGTCGTCCGGAGCTGACCACCCCTCTCCCATTCGGTACATTTCGCCGCCGATCATCCCTGCGCATATCTGGGTCTCGAAGTTCCGGGACATCGTGTAATAACGCCCGATCTGTGCCGGGGGCGCCCAGATCTCTTCCCCGTCGCGCTTATCGGGTTCACTCTCTTGATCCAGCACCCGGTCGACGATCTCGTCGGCAATATCAGCCCAGCTGCGCGGTCTGAAACTCTCCTTGATCTTTGCTTCTCGCCGCGTTCGGTAGCCTGCATCATCAATCAGGCGCTCGACCTTTGAGAGCAGGTCCTGCTCCGAGTGAAGGTCGAAATATTCAGCATAATCACCTCCGGCCTCGGGCAGCGAGGAGACTGCAGTGATCAATGGAACCTTGCCGAAACTGAGCGATTCCGTGACCGGTAAGCCCCACCCCTCGTAAGAGCTCGGAAAGAGCGTGAAGAGGCACTGCCGATACAGCTCCGACAGGTCGTGATCGGAGATCATCGACAAGAGCAGGACTTTCCGCTTCAATGATTCGCTCGAGTTCAGCCGCGCTATCGCGGCGTCCACTAGCCACCCACGGTTGCCGACACAAACGAGCATCGGCGTTTGCTTCAATCCACGCTTTCTGATCAACGATAACCATACATTGAATGCCATAAGATGGTTCTTGCGTGATTCGATCGTCGCTACGAACAGCACAAACCGTTCATGATCAAGGCGGTGACGTTTCAGGAGGTTTTGCTCGATTTGCCGTCCGTCATCGGCGCTTGGTCCCACTTTCGTCGCGAATTCTCCATCGAGCTGGATAACCGCGGGTTTATCGATCGTGTGGCCGAGGAGCTTTGCCGCAGCGACAAAATCTGCGGCCGTTGCTTTCGAGTTGACAAGATATTTGTCGGCGTGAAATAAAATACCGATTATCCAGCGTACGAAATCTTGGGAAAGCTCTTTAACGTGGTGCTCGGGTGCAAGAATTGGAATACAGTCATGAATAAATGGTATGAAACGTATCCCATATTTCGACTTAGCAAGTCGTATCATTAGAAAGTAGTTGGGCAGACCCCATGGGGCTCCGATACTAACGAGTGTGGCGCCGCTTCTGAACTGCAAGTGGTTGCCGGTGACAAGAGCAAGGTTGACCTCGCTCAATACCGAGCGCCATGCCGGGTCGTCGAGCTGTCCGCCACAAACGGCGAGATCGCACAGCTCCAGGAACAAATCTGTCGGAACTCTTATCCAAAAGTCTGTATCGGCGGTGAAACATGCGATTTGCAAATCGAAATCACGCTTCTGCTTGCAGAGGAGGCTGACGATGACATTGATCTGAACACGTTGAATCCCGGTCGGGAGCCTAGCTCCCAGAAAGAAGTGCAGGAGGTCGCTGACATCAAAAACGACCGAATGAACGCTGACACTCTCCTCGATCGTTTCTCGGCGGGCGGGAGCATAGCCGGTTCTCATGACCCGCTGCGCGTTGCCGGCACCCCAGTCGTTGATGCCAGCCATCGTCCAGCCAAGTCCTAGTAATTCCAATGACGCATAGTGCAGCGTCGGATCAAGGGCGAGGGCGCGCAGATAGGAGGCGGCCGCCTCATTTGTGTAGCCCTGTATCTTGAGGGCATGGCCGAGTTGCAGATGGGTGTCCGCTATATCGGGGTCCATTTCCAGCGACTTCCGGTAGGCGCTCTCGGCCTCTTGAACATGACCCGATTCCTTCAAAGCGTGGCCGTATTGAACCCATATCGGCGGGTTATCCGGCTTTCGATCGAGCGCTTCCCGGTAGTAGCGGGCGGCTAGGTCCCATTCGCGCCGCCGTGCCGCCTCAGTCGCCCGCCGCAGCGGCGTGTTCTTGACGCCCCGAAGGGGCAATATCGGCATCAGCAAATTCTTCTTCCCCCAATACAGTAAATATTCTCGGTGAGCGCCCCTATGCCTACTTCGATTGGAACAACCCGAGCGTATGTCCAACTTAATAGTAACTCGTTGCTTTCGGAGCGTCACCTTGCTCAACCTAAAGGGCTCGGAATGCCACAATCCGATCGGCTTTATCGACTAATATTGCCTTGCCTCTCGCCTACTGTCAGACGCGACGAGAAAACCATCGCAACCCGTTAAAGTCAAGGTCAAGGCCGAGGAAAGTGCCAGCGAAGCGCCGCGAACGACCAGTGGTCGGAGAATGAAGCTTCGGTTGCAGTTTTCACCAGGCCCCAGGACTTTCGTCCACGTCGATGGATTTGTCTCGGGTTCGGTTTCAGACCGCTGATGGAAGCTGTCGACCATCGGTGCTTCGACCCGGTTGAGTAGCCTGCATAGCGACCAAGGCTTCTATCGCGCGATGAGCAGGACCACCCCGAGCTTTTCGATCAGGCAGTCGTCGAAATATGCGATCTAAATGCAAGGCCAACACCCCAACGGGTGGAGCGTTCCGGGTATGCTGATATACTGCGGCTGGACGAAGAATACATTGCAAGTGACCAGAGAGAGAAGCTACTCCATGCGGGATGATTGCCGGCTGAGGCGCTCGCATCTGGTAATTGGCGGGGCAGCTGGGACGAGCGCTCAGCTGATTCGTTTCCTCATTGCGCTGGTTCTGGCCATCGGGGTGGCGACGGCACTCCCGCAGGGCGCCGACGCGCAGCCCACGCCGATGCCTCAGGGTATCGTTCAGAGGGTCGCCGCCCCGACGAATGCCCTGCTCAAAACCCTGGGGATCGCGAATTTCTCAGGCGGCATCGTGCGCCAGGGGGTCAGTGCACTCGGCGATGCACCGGATTTGACGTTCGTGCCGAGCAATGCTCCCTGCCCGCAGAATGGCGGCGCCGGCGACGTAGGCTCGTGCGTTCCAGCCTCTGGCGGCGGCAGCTGGCGCGCAGTGTTTCCGGCTAGTGGCGTCGATGTCCGGCAGTTCGGCGCCAACATCGATGGAAAGACGGACAGCACAGCGGCCATTCAGGCCGCGATGGAAGCCATACCGAACGGCGGAACGGTGTTGCTCGGGCCTCATCTTTACGCGGTCTCTGGACAGGGGCTGACCTGCTCGCATCCGGTGGAAATGATCGGGACGGAAAGTAGCGAAAGCTTTCTCTACGGCGGATATTCCGGTTTCCGGCCACTTGTCAATAACATGAACATCTTGACATTAACGGCTCACTGTTTTGGAAGCTATTTCGGCCACTTTTATCTGGATATGGGAGCTGCAGGAGTAAATATAGCGGGCGCGTCTATCAATATGCTTGGGAACAGCAACGTGACGTTCTCCGATATCTCGATGAACGCACCGTGTATCGGCCTCGACTTGAACGGCAACACGATAACAGTCGATCGGATGCAGATCACCCAGGTCGCGGGCGCGGGCTGCGGCGGCATCAGGATCGGGCACGCTACGACCTCGCAGACTACCGTCGATCCTCGGATAACCAATTCTACGATTCAATCTTCCCGGTCCAATCCCGCCGATTACGGAATGAGGATAGAGGACGCTGGTGGCGCGTTTATCTCCCATGATGATATTCTTTACTCGACGATTGGCACGTGGATAATTCCTGGCGCGAATCAACAGGTCAAGAATACGTTTTTCGACAACACGACATTCGGCGACACGACGGTCAACTCACCACTTGTCATTGATACGGCGGCTGCGAGCGCTGAAGTCGCCGACATTCACTCTTCTCAGTCATGGGCGGCGGCCTTCGATTCGAAGTCGGGAGAGCCGGGAATCCTCATACAGAACACTGGGGGCGCATCCACCTTCACCGGATTTCACTTTGTTGGCCAAAGAGTGTATAGCGTACCCGGTAACGGCGTCTCACTCCTGGCGGGTAGCGATTTTACGTTCGATGACAGCGCCATATGCGGGGCCGGCGACCAGGGCGGCAGACCATATGTCGGGATCGAGTTGGCGAACGGACTTAGCAGTCTTGCGGTTCGGAACAGCACGATTTCGTCTCGGTGCCATGGGTCGAGCGCAGGACATCACAATTACCAGATCCGGCTCGACGGCAACAATACGAGGATAATCCTCACCGGGAACAACTTTTACGGTTGGGTCACAGCGGCAATCTCCGGCGCGCCTACACAGCCGACTGGTGACGCAATGAGCAGCGTCATTATGAACAATTTGGGGATTGACGACCAAATTCCGGCGCTAACGGCGGCTGCGACGATCGATCCTGGCGTATATCCGACGGTGAATATCAATGGGGCGGCAGCAATCTCGAGGATCAACGGGTGCTGGAATGGCCGCAAGCTGACGATCCGTCCTACAGGTGGGGTGAGGTTCACGACGGGGGGTAATTTAGCGGTTGCGCTGTGGACAACCGACAATGTGCCGGTCGAGGCCACCTGTATCGGTACGAGCCCAGCGACGTGGTATTTGAAGTAGAAAACGCTCGGAGCCAGCAGCATGGACGAGCTTTTGCGGGTCCATCAGCGCCGGGTCGTGTATGACCCGGCTTATTGCAGCCTATTGCTCGACCTCGGCGAGCCAGCGATGCCTGCGATTATATGGGAACCGTACACGTCGCTTGACGTTGCAACCGAACCCAGCGAGAAAAGGAACCGGCGGAAAAATCTACTAATACCATCCCTCACGGCGGAGATCACGTTAGAGTGACAGCTGCTCTACGGTGATCGACGATAGTGAGAGTGGTACTGTCCCGCTCGTCCAAACTCGTAGCTCCAGGATATTGTGACCCCTGGAAGCTGCGGCTTCGGTGACGACGAAAGAAAATTCGTGTTGCCGACGAGAGCAGTCCTGCGGCCCGATAGTGTGCCGAGCTAGATAGCTCTGCCCTTGGTCGGTTACGGCTTCAACCCTTGCCACGGGATGGTGAGACCAACCCCATGCTCGTCCGGCGTCCATGCGAACGCGAACATGATACTCGCTCGGAGGCAGTCGAAAATAGGGGCCGTATACGATGTGACCCTTCTGCCCGGGCCTGGCTCGCAGCACGCCATCGATACGGTCCCCGG
>WNFC01001319.1_pt1 | contig 25787 bp, 23 predicted proteins | sample 5400541 | NCBI WGS metagenome assembly WNFC01 (sample SAMN13153342, study PRJNA577476) | soil metagenome | isolation source: 120 cm saprolite under Douglas fir tree site 2 hole 2 replicate 1 | place: USA:California | collected 2015-04-18 | reverse complement strand
GGAGCCGGCGCTTGAGACGGCCGAGCTGAAGAATCGGTCGCTCTGGTCGTCGTACCCAACCACACCTTGCCCCTGGACGCGGGATTGATCGAGCGTTTCGGTCCATTCGAGCCGCTTGTCGTCGAAGAGCGGCTTCACCACGCGGGTCCCTGACACGTCCGGCGGGCCGTCGAAGTTGCCGGCGAAGCGCATCTCGAAGTGCCAGGTACCGACGAGGGTGTGAAGCACACTGCGCGCCGCGGCGAGCCGGAGCTCGACGGAAGCTTGGCGCACGGCCGAAGCCACCTTCCGGGTCGCTCGGCGTCCGCCTTGACCAGCCAGTGGCTGTGCCCAGACCGCAGCCAGGGCAAGAACCCCCGCCGCGACGTATCCCGCACTGTGCCGAGCCCCGATTTTCACGACCGGCCTCCTTTGTCGGGGACCTAGATTCGCACGGCCCATGCCGACCGGGGTCGCCAGGCAGCGTGACCGACCCCTCGCCTCACAACCGCCACAGCCTCAACAGCTTGCGCGTTGCCAATCGGCAACGTCTCACAGAGCCGCGCTGGTAGGGGTTCCGGATCGAACGCGCGTGTCGCCAGCAACCGTGCAGCCTGCACGCCGGCAGGGGAGGCTGGCTGGCGGACGGTCGTGGTCTCCTCCGAACCGCCCAGTGCGCTGCCCCGGAGTCTCCCCGCATTCTTCGCTTGCCTAGGGGTAGTCCGCTCGGAGTTAGGACGTTTGGTGCGGTTCTCCTTGTACCCATTCGCCAATCCCAAGTATTCCCGTAGTCGCGCTCTCGGTATTGCAGCCGGCGACCGCGCCGGAGACACGCGTCGGATGGACTCTCCGGATGAGTGGATCGACCGCGTGGTGAGGCGCGGCGCGTCCGTGCCCCAAAACGGCCTCGGCCCAATGTCACTCCAGCCTCTCAGATCCTCCTCACAAGAGACGCGGCTTCAGACGCTCTAGCGGCCTCCCCCGGGCGCGGTATATTCATCCGCCCGTGCGGCTTACGTCGCATGCCCTTGAGCGACGCGCGGCGGCTGGGTCGTTGTCGCGCAGGTAGCGGTTCCGCAGTCGTCGATCTAGTCCGGCGGCGAGCCCGCGCCCGGTGTTGAGCGGTCATCGAGGGCAGTGGGGCTGGCGTGTCGCGTGCATTGCTCTGCCCGTGCGGCGTGGAAGAAGGTGCTTCCATCTGCGGCGTTACGCGTTGCGGATGAGTTCCGTCTTTTACAAGAAGCGCCGGGCGACACCGTAGTAGTGGTAGGGGGTGACGTAGCCCCCAACTTGTGAGCTGCTTGAGCGGGCTCGATGATGGTGTCGTCGTCCCGATAACGCCCGCATCCCGGTGCGGGAACGGTGCGCTAAGGCGTACGAGTCGGGGCGAGCATGTGGTTTGCGCCGTTCGGCAGTTCCGACGGGTAGGTAACGGACGTCACGTGAGAGGCGGGCGGGGTCGTGGAGCCAGTGCAGAATCCGCAGCCACAGGTAGCCCCGGAGCCCGGCGTGCGCTGGTCTGGTCCGCGCAGGGCGATTTCACTCACCACCTTACAGATGTCGCACTTGAACCTCGACAAGCCCGAGGCAGGCCAGCTGCATCTCCAACGGCGCGCGCCGGAAAACCTCCGGCATCACGTGCGGCGCGCCGCGGCACGGCTCGCCGGGTTGATCGCGGCTGACGTATGCGTGTTCGCTGGGCTGCGGGCACTGGTGCGTGCTGTGCGCGACCAGGGGTGGCTTGGCGCTTCCCTCGGCGCGGCGCTCAAGACGGCGGTTCCGGGCGGGATGCTCAATGGCTGGCAGTACGCGGCGGCTTTGTTCCTGAGCCTCGTCGTGCTCGGCAACTACGGGCGTGGAGACCAGCGCCGCGATGCTCGGCGTTTGTTCGCCGCCTGCGCGCTGGCGACGGCGTTGCCCCTCTGGGGCACTCTGTGGACCGGCGGGGTGGGGCCAGTGCTGATGCAGTACGCTGCCACTCTCGTGCTCGTATGGTTGGCATTGGTAGCCGAACGGTTGACTATCGATCGGGTCGCGGCGCGCCTGTATCCCCCTGAGACGAATGCCGTTGACACGTTGTTCGTTGGTCATGCGGCCGAGTGCAACAGGGCGGCGTCGAGCCCTGCGTTTGCCGCTGGCTCAGACTACCGCCCGATCGGGTTCGTCGACGTCGCTACGCCTCATGGGACGGGCGCGCTCGGGAGCATTGGGGAGATACCCTTATTGCTTGCCGCGTCCGGTGCACGCGTCGTTGTCTTGTGTGGATACCTGACCGATGGGCAGTTCCAGGGAATCGTCGACGCCGCCCTCGCGGGAGGCTGTCAAGTACTCTCCGTACCGCGCTCGGTGGAGATAGCCGGCGTTCACCCGATGACGGTGTGGCGGCGTGGGCAGCCGCTGGTTGAATTGACCGCCCCGAGCCTAAAGGGGTGGCAACTAGCGGTGAAGCGGGCGCTCGACTTGGTGGGTGCTACAGCAGGACTGATCGTCTTGAGTCCGGTGTTCGCTTTGCTAGCGGCCTTAGTAAGGCTCGGCTCGGGGGGACCGATCTTCTTTCGTCAAGAGCGAGTGGGATTTGGGGGTCAGCCGTTCCGGATGCTAAAGTTCCGTACGATGGTGAACGGCGCTGATGCCGCCAAGTCATCCGTGGCGCATCTCAACCACTCCGGTGACCCCCGCCTCTTCAAGATTCCCAACGACCCCCGAGTTACGGCAATGGGTCGCTGGTTCCGCCGATGGAGTCTGGACGAGCTCCCTCAGTTATGGAACGTGCTTGTCGGGGACATGTCGCTTGTTGGTCCTCGCCCGTTCTTTCCGAACGATTTGCCGCTTTATCAGGCGCACCACTTCAGTAGGTTGGGCGCAAAGCCCGGCGTCAGCGGTCTTTGGCAGGTCAGCGGGCGGAGCGACATCGTTGACTTTGAGGAAGTCGTCCGGCTGGATACTCAGTACATACGCGAGTGGTCGCTCCTCCTGGATTTCGAGATTCTCGTTCGTACAATTCCGGCAGTATTTCGACGCAACGGGGCCGTCTGACGGCACGTCCGTCATTGAGTGGGAGCGCGGACGGGGGTGCCGTTTCTGTGGCTGAGCCCGCGTCAGGCGCGGGGCTCCTACCTTCGGCGTTGGTCTCGGCCAGCGGATCTATGGATTCTGCCCAAGCGCCTGCACTTGGTGCTGGGGATGCGCGGAGCGTCGAGAGTGCGGCTCCTGGCACTCTAAAGATTGCGCTGCTTTCAACTTTCTACGCCCCTGAGCCCACGGGGATAGGGCCGTATTCGGCGGAGTTGGCGGAAGCGCTCGCCGCCAAGGGTCACGCCGTTCGGGTCGTGGCGGCCTTTCCCTTCTATCCGGAATGGCGCTTGTGCGTCCCTCCTTGGACGCTCCTTTATGGGACTGAGCAACGTAACGCAGTCTCGGTTACCCGCTGCCGTCTATACGTGCCGCGGAACCCAGGGCCCGGACGGCGACTCGCGCACGAACTGAGCTGGACTCTAGCGGCTGGAGCACTGCTACCGAAGCTTGCGGTCTGGGCGGACGTCTGGCTCATCGTTACACCTTCGTTCGGCAGTGCTCTGCTGGGAGCGTTGCTGGCCCGATGTCTCAACGCGCGCGTGCATCTTCATGTCCAGGATGTCGTGCCGGACATCGCGGTCGAGTCCGGCCAGCTGGGCTCTGGTATGGGGTTGAGCATCGCGAGGCAACTGGCGCGCTGGACGTACCGCAGCTTCGAGTCGGTCTCGACATTGAGTGAATCAATGGCGGCGCGCCTGCGCCGGCACACGGGTAAGGCCGCAGCTTCGGAGCTAATTGCACCCAATTGGGTCCGTCGCGCCTCTGCCCTCGGGCGTCGGCTTCCAGAGCCCTTGAGCAAACGGTCGTATGCTTTGTACGCGGGGAGCTTTGGTCGGAAGCAGGACCTCGCCTTGCTCACTGAGGCAGCCGGGCTGCTGGCTGCGCGCGGGGGGCCGACCATTGCAGTTCTGGGCGATGGGCCGGGGCGCGACGTCTTAGAGCGAGCGGGTAACACGGTCGTGTGGCTCGGATTGGTCGACGAGGGGACCTATCGAACTGTGCTCGAGGACGCGCTGGCTGGGATTGTAGCGCTGGCTCCAGGAGTCGGCGACTCGGTCGTGCCGTCGAAGCTAGCCGCGTATCTTGGTGCTGGCCTGCCGGTGGTTGTAGCGGCCGACGGGGAGTCGGAGGCAGCCCGCGTGGTGCGCTGGGCTGGGTGTGGTGTGCGGATTCCGCCGGGGCGGGCCGACCTGTTGGCTGATAGTCTCTGTCTGCTCTGTGAAGACAGAGAGATGTGGCAAGCGTGCGCCTCGTCCGGCCGGGCGTACGCGGAAGCTCATTGGGACAAGGAAATTATCGTCGGGCGAATCGAAGGTGCCCTCCTTGCAGTGCGAGTGAGCTGAGGGAGTAGGGTCTTCCCGCTGCCAGCGGGTGCGGCCGGCGGCGTCACTTGGAAATCCAGTTGAGGGATCGAGGCATGAAAAGAGCTCTGGTCTGTGGTGCGGGCGGATTCATCGCAAGCCATCTGGTGAGACGCCTCAAGGGGGAAGGGTATTGGGTTCGTGGAGTCGACATTAAACACCCCGAATTCTCAACCACCGCGGCGGATGATTTTCGAGTCCTCGATCTCCGGGAACTTGGGAATTGCGAGGAGGCACTCCGGCTCGCCGACAGTCGGGCGGCACAGTTCGACGAGGTGTATCAGCTCGCCGCCGATATGGGCGGCATGGGCTTCATTCACTCGGCTGAGTGCGAGATCATGCGCAACAACGCGCTGATCAACATCAACATGGCTCATGCCGCCGCCAACGCTCGAGTGAAGCGATACTTCCTCTCTTCTTCTGTTTGCGTGTATCGAGACATGGCACCCGGGGAGCCTGAGCTAAGGGAAGAGCAGGCGTATCCTGCCCAACCGGACAATGAGTACGGATGGGAAAAGCTCTACGCCGAGAGAGTCGCCATGGTCAACGGCCGACGGCACAACATGGCGGTACGGATCGCGCGGTTTCAGAATTGCTACGGTCCGGAGGGAACTTGGACTGGCGGGAGGGAGAAGGCACCGGCTGCAATTTGCCGTAAGGTCGCTGAAGCGGAGGACGGCGGTACGATCGAAGTGTGGGGCGACGGTAGCGCAATTCGTTCCTACACGTACGTGGATGACATGGTCGACGGCATTCGGCGCCTCATGGATTCAGATCTGGAAGGGCCAACGAACATCGGATTGCCAGAGTACGTGTCGGTCAAGCAGCTGGTCGACACCGTGACCGGTATAGCCAAGAAGCTCGTAAACACAACGTATGTGCAGGGTCCAGTTGGCGTGCAGTCAAGGAACTTCAGTAACGAGAAAATCTACTCTACGGGCTGGAGACCCCAGTTCTCGCTGCAAGACGGAATCCGGCGGACGTACCCTTGGATTGAGAAACAGGTTGCCACTGGAGCGCGTGAGAGGTGGGCACCGAACACGAAGGCCTCTTCCGGAACCGCCAAGGCGCACGCGCCGCCGGATACAGAGGCCATTTGATCGCTTTGGTCGCCAGGGAAGGGTCGAGGAATCCCCGTCGTGTGTGATGTGAATCTCACGGACGCTCAAGCGCTGGGACCGAATCGAGGGGACAGTGCCCGGCAGCGTCTTGACGGATGGCTCCCGCGCGACTGAAGGAATCGAGCCAATGGTCGCTACGGCTGGCCATCTTGGCCGGACGCCATGGCTGAATGATCTGACTCAGCTCACGGTGATCCCTTGTGGGCTCGCTGCTCCCGAGAGCGTCGAGCTGCGGCGCCTTCCGACCGTCAGGGGGATGGTCGACAGCACGGTAGATACCCGCGGACTTTGGACGGAGACCTTCCTAGTTGCCCGATTGGACTCGCTGTGGCCGAGCATCGCCGCCGGAGAGCGCCGCATTGATGGGATCAAGGTTGACGTACAAGGAATGGAGATCGAGACAGTCGAAGGAATGAGCACGCTCCTCCGTGCGTTTCATCCGAGACTTGTCATCGAAGTTCACCGCGGCGTCGACCGGGGGCGTTTGCTCGATTGGCTGGAGTCACTCGGTTACGCGCGAGTTGGGTTGCCCATCGATCCGGCTCCAAACGAGACGACACCTGAGTATCTCGATGATCGGAGCTACTGTTGGTCGACCTCCCCCGCGACCTGACCTGCAGTCTTGCCTTACTTCGCCCCGCCGGGTGTTGTGTCAGGGGCGGCCGAACAGGAGCAGGCGGACGAGTCGCCCGAGCGCTGGAGTGCGAAGGCGAAGAGCGGCGTGGTGGTGCGACTGCTGCGGGGGAGGTCGTGGACGCCGTGAGACGAGAGATCCAGGTGCCGGCCCATGAGGTATACAGGCACGGGGCGTTCTCAAAAGAGCTCGCGGTGCTGGTGAGTCGCACCCTCGCTGGCTTGGCGGTGGGGCAGGTGGTCTACGCAGTTACCGTGCTGCTGCGGCAATCACTTTTTGACGCAGGCGCTCCGCGGGCGGTGTGTAAGGCGGCGGCCATGCTCCTGTGTGTGAAGTGGATCGGGAGTCGGCTAGTCATACACCCTCTCGGGCTGCGCGTGGCTTCCTCGCTCGCCGCGCTGACGACATGTGCATTCCTCCTCGTTCGTGTGGCTCGTCTTGCGAGGGTGTTGAAGGAGCGCGGCGAGTGAAGCCGAGAGTCGGTGTGCTGACGAACATTCCCAGCCCATATCAGGTTGAGCTGTTTGACGCGATCGCGCGGCGCGGCCAAATCGATCTCCGGGTGTGGTATTGCGCGGAGCGCGACACGCGAAGGCTGTGGGAGCGTCAGCAGCCAGTTCATTGGCACCGGATCGGCGCCGGTTGGAGGCTCAAGACTCGTCGCGAGCACTGGTATCTCGACCCGCGGCCGGCGGTCGAGTTGGTTCGCTGGAAGCCGGACTTGGCGGTGTTCTCCATGTATCCCATCCCTACCGTTCAGGTCGGGATGTGGTACGCGAGTCTGGCGAGGCTGCCGTGGGTGTATTGGGGGGAGGCGGTGGCCACAGGGGGCAACAGTGTGCTGCGGCACGCAGGGAGACGCCTCGCTCTCTACCCGCTGCGGCGCTGGGCGGCTGGCTTCTTCGGCATGGGACGAAAGAGCGTCGCGAATTTTCGGCGAGTGCTCGGGGACGATCGCCCGATTGTGAACGTGCCCTACTTCAGCAACCTGGCTCGTTTCGCGCCCGTTGCTCCGAATCGGGCACCTGCACCTGAGACGACGTTTCTCTACGTGGGTGCGTTCACACACCGCAAGGGTGTGGATGTGCTGTCCCGAGCGTTCAGCGAGCTGGTGGACTCGGTCCCGCATGTCCGCCTCGTGGTGGCTGGGGACGGCGATACGAGCGAATGGTTTGATCGCCAATTGTCGGGTGCGGCTGCGACTCGCTTGATCCGCCGCGGTTTCATACCGTGGGGACTTATCCCCGAACTGTACCGCCAGGGGGACTTCCTGGTGATGCCCAGCCGATACGACGGGTGGGGCCTGGTCATCCCGGAGGCGATGGCGAGCGGGTTGCCGGTGATCGGTTCGGTCGACGCCGGAGCAACGCTCGATCTGGTGCAGGAGGGTGTAACGGGATGGCGAGTGAGGTCAGTCGATCCGCACGAGCTTGCGACCGCGATGCGGTGCGCGGCAGCTCTTCCTCCAGAGCGACTGCTTCGGATGCGACGGCGGTGCGTGGTCCAGGCGCGCCGATACGACGTCACTGTGGGAGCGCGGGTGTTTGAACGGGCTGTCCGTGTCATTCTCAAGCAGAGAGCAGGCTAGTTGGTCGCGGTGTGAGGTTTCTGAGCTTCGACAGATTGCGAGGGATCGCCTCTGATACCGGTGTACATGGCTCGACACGGACAGACCGAATCCAATCTGCTCAGCCGATACGCCGGATTCAGCTCGGAGCCCATCACTCGTGTGGGCCGCGCCCAGATGATGGACCTTGCCACGAGGCTCGAGTTGTGTGGTATCGCCGAAATCTGGACGAGCGACGTCGCCCGCGCTCAGGAGAGTGCCGATCTCGTAGGTCAGGTCTTTCGAGTGCCTGTTCGTGCCGATCCCAGGCTGAACGAGATGCGGCTGGGCCCCTGGGAAGGGCTCACCGAAGTCGAAGTTGCCGCGACTTTTCCTGCTGAGTACGCTTTGTGGTGCGCGGCGCCAGACCAGGTGGAGCTGAAGGGGCGCGAGACCCTCACGGCCCTCGCCGATCGCGTGGCAAACGTGGTGCTGGAGGCTGCGCGTCAGTGTCGTCCGGTGTTGCTCATGACGCATGTTGCTCCGATTCGGGTGGCGGTCTTAACGACGCTTGGGGTCCCGCTACGGTATTACAGACGGATGGAGGTACGGAATGGAGAGTGCGTCATTGTTGACCGCGACACTTTGGACGTGAGCCGATTAGTTGAAGCGCGTTCACTCCGGTCAGATTTGCCGGGTTCTCAAGCCCGAGAGCCGCTGCCATGAAGGCACTCTTGCTGGCAGCTGGCGCCGGCACTCGTCTCCGACCCTTGACGCATGATCGACCGAAGCCCATGGTCGAGATCGCGGGGGAACCTGCGATCGCCCGCTCACTCCGCTGGCTCCAGCAGCAGGGTGTGACCGACGTTGCCGTCAATCTTCACTACCGGCCCGGCGTCATCCGGAAGTTCGTAGGCGACGGCGCTCGGTTTGGCGTGAGAGTTAGGTACTCACTCGAGCGGCCAATCTTGGGCACGTCAGGTGCTCTGCGGCCACTGGCGAGCTTTTTTCGCAATGAAGAGGTCTTCCTTGTTCTGTACGGTGATGTCTTGACGAATCTTGAGCTTCGCCCGGTCTTGTGCGCTCATGAAATGGCGAACGCCGTCGTAACGATTGTTCTGACCAAGGTTGAGGATCCTACGCGCGCTGGCGTTGTCGGATTCGACAGTGACTGCTTCATCAACCGCTTTGTGGAAAAGCCGTTACATCACGAAGTCTTCTCTCAGTGGGCGAATGCGGGTATCTATCTCTGCAGTCCAACCATCCTGGCCTACGTAGCAGCGAAGGGATCGCAGGACTTTGCTCACGATGTCTTCCCGGCAATGTTGAGAGATGGGCGACGCTTGCTCGCGAGTCCCACTCGCGCGCTGGTGATCGACTTCGGTTCGCCAGAACGAAGGGAATTTGCAGAGCGGGCGATCCGAGCCGGCAGTCTAGCGAGGAGGGCTGTGCCCGAGCAATGCTGATCGCGAGAGCACCGCTTCGGATTTCTCTCGCTGGCGGAGGTACGGACCTTGAGCCGTACTACGCTAAGTACGGCGGTGTCGTCGTGAGTGCGACGATAAACAAGTATTTCTACGTGTTTCTGAGCCGCACAATCGACGACGCAGTGCAGATCAGCTCATCAGACTTCCGGCTGTTTGAGCGGCGCGCATCAGGGCAGGAACTGTCACCCGATGGCGACTTGGGCTATTTGAAGGCGATTCTGCATGAATTTGGGGTACAGCATGGCGTGTCGGTCTTCACGGCGTGTGAGATACTCCCTGGGACCGGGCTGGGCAGTTCAAGCACCGTGGCGGTAGCGTTGGTCAAAGCCCTCGCCACCCTGTGCCAGCGGCAGCCGTCCAAACAGGAGATCGCTGAGCTGGCGTCGTATCTGGAGATTGCGAAACTCGGTCGCCCGATCGGGCTGCAGGATCATTTCGCCGCCTCGTTTGGCGGGCTGAACTGCATCGAGTTCGGGCCCCACAGCACTCGGGTCACTCCCCTCAGGCTGCCGCTTGAGACGCGCAGCAGCCTTGAGCGCAACATTCTGCTCTTCTTCACAGGCTCCGCTCGCAGCGCGTCTACAATTCTTGCCGAGCAGCGCCGGTCCACCGCCGCCGCTGACTCTGTTGTCATTCAGAACTTGCACGGCATCAAGGCTTATGCAATCGAGGTCACAAAGGCGCTTGCCGAAGGGTCCCTGCGTCGGATTGGGGAAATCTTGCACGAATCTTGGCAGCGCAAGAAACAACTGGCCCAGGGTGTGAGTAATGAACGCATTGACTCTGCCTATCAACTGGCGCTCGACCGTGGAGCAGTCGGTGGCAAGGTCGCAGGAGCGGGGGGAGGCGGTTTTCTTCTCCTGTACTGTGAACCTGACTACCAAGATGCTGTTACAGCAGCGCTGGAGGCAGAAGGACTGGCGCGCCTTGGCTTCCATTTTGATGATGGTGGCGCGCAAGTCCTGGTCAATTCCATGCCCGAGATCCCTGGTATAACCTATCCCTCGATGCCCGAAGTTGGGGCCACAGGCTACCCGCGAGGTCGATGGACCGCTACTGGCACCGCCTTCGCCTAGGCGTCATCCTCAGCGACGCTCTTGCTGTCTGTCTTGCCTACGCCCTCGCGGCTGGGCTGCACTTCGGGTTTGGTGCGATGGGTGGGGGGGGTGAGCTGTCGCGGGTCTACTCGATCCTGACTGTAGGCATTGGGTTGCTCACGCCGGGGATCGGCTGGCAGCAAGGGACGTACCGGCGCTGGGCCTTGTTGGGAGGCTATCGGGTCTATCCGGCGCTTGTTACCGCAGCGACATATGGAGTGGTCGCTGTGATGATCCTGAGCTACTTCGTTGGCGGCCCACCTCTAGTCTCGCGGGGATTCCTGCTGGGTGCGTGGGTGGGCACCATCTTGTCGACCTCACTCTCACGCGTGCTGTGGCGCGAGGTTGCCTTGCGGTGGTCGCGAAAGGGTCTCCTGGTTCGCAAGGTCTTGATCGCTGGGGCTAACCGACAGGGCATCGCTGTTGCTGAGCAGCTGCATGATCCAGCACGTTACTGCACAAGAGTTCTGGGTTTTCTCGACGACTACCAGCGACCGGGTACAGAGGTAATCCCCGACGTTTTCGTCGTCGGGCACCCGCAAAGCGTGTTGGAGCACGCTGAGGCGCTCGGGGCCGACGAAGTAATCATCATCGCCGGGGGCCTTGCTTGGGAGAGCCTGCAGCAGTTGGCAGAGCTAGGCGCCCGGCCGGATTGTCCTCTAGAAGTAAGGATATCGCCAACCTTTTACGATGTCCTCAGCACGTCTGCCGAGCTCAGTCACGTATCATACGTACCGTTGCTCACGCTGATTCACACCCGCCCTTCAGGCATCAACGCTGTCGTGAAACAGCTGCTGGATCAGTCAGCGGCCGCCGCCTTCTTGGTACTGCTCGCCCCAGCGTGGGCGTACTGGAGAGTCAGGGCTTGGCTTCTCGGCGTGCCGATGCTGGTGCGGCAGGGCGTCTTGGGGGTGCAGGGACGTGGTTTCGGCTTGCTCAGCCTGAATTCGCGCCTCACCCGATCCCCGGTGATCGCACGGCTTCCAGCGCTGTGGAACGTCTTGAGACAGGATCTTAGCCTGGTGGGTCCCCGCCCGGTCTCGGCGGCCGAGGTCACCGCTGATGGGCAGTGGCGCCCGAATCGTTTCGCGATGCGACCGGGCCTCACGGGGCTATGGCGATTGGAGGCTGGAGAGGTGGTACGCGACCAACGAGTGAAGGCTGATCTGTACTATGTTCGCAACTACTCACTCATACTCGACGTCCAGATCCTTTGTAGCACGGTCAGAGAACTTGTACGCTGGTCGCTTGGCCAGCGTGATACGTTGGTGGGCTGGGACGGCGGCCGAGGCGCTGGGACGCCTTCACTTTCGGCCCGGGCTGAATCCAAAGGAGAGCATCCCGATCATAGTGCGGAACCATCCGGGTCACATGAGTCCGGCGTGGAGGCGGCCAGTTAATGTCGCACGACCAAGTGTCACAGTGGTTGGTCGAGGTGGTTCGGGTCATCGAGAGTATCAATGTGCAAGCCGTGGCCAAGGCCGCTGAGGCGCTGGCTACCGTCCAGGGGTCCGGGGGAACTGTTTTTGTGGCGGGGAATGGTGGAAGCGCCACGACAGCGAGCCACTTTGCATGTGACCTCCAACGGTGGGCCCGGCCGGACGACCCGCGCACGCGAGCGATCTCGTTAAGCGACAATGTGGCGCTCATGACAGCTTGGGGTAACGATGTGTCGTTTGAGCAGATTTTCGCGGCGCAATTGCAAGTGCTGGCTAGGCCGGGAGACGCCTTAGTAGTGATCTCCGTAAGCGGCTCGTCGCCGAATCTGCTCACGGCGCTAGCTGTGGCGCGCGAGAAGCGGCTCGTCACGGTCGGTCTGCTCGGGCGAGATGGAGGCCGAGCGCTGCGACTGGTTGATTATCCCATCGTGGTCGAGAGTGAAGACTATGGATGGGTGGAATCTGCTCACCTAGCGCTCGAGCATGTGCTGACATATTCCCTGCGAAGCAAGCCTTCACAGATCAGAGGGCAGCTGCCCGCCAATCGACCTTGATCTAGGCAAATGCGTGTCCTACGAACGGAGGCACGGTGTCGCGGGTTCTAGTCACTGGGGGCGCTGGCTTCATCGGTTCGCATCTAGTGGATCGTCTTGTCTCAGAGGGATACGTGGTTTGTGTAGTGGACGACCTCTCTACTGGCCTGAGGGCGAATCTATCTCCCGCCGGACGATTTCACCACGTTGACATCTGCGACAGCACAGCGCTTGGCGTGGTCTTCGATTCCTTCAAACCCGAATTGGTGTTTCATCTCGCCGCGCAGATGGACGTACGTCGTTCCACTCGTGAACCCCAGTTCGATGCACGGGTCAATGTGCTGGGCGGCCTGAACGTGTTACACGCCGCGATGCGAGTGGGTGCACGCAGATTGATTTATGCATCTACCGGTGGCGCGGTATATGGTAACCCCAGAGGGCTACCGGTTTCAGAGTCACATCCCACCGAGCCCATATCGGAATATGGCGCGAGCAAGCTCGCCTTCGAGCATTACCTGAGCGTGTACGGCAACCGACGGCAGATCGAGTTCGCAGCGTTGCGATTCCCCAACGTCTACGGCCCTCGTCAACGTCCGGATGGGGAAGCCGGGGTGATCGCCATATTCGCTGGTCGGATGCTCCGCGGTGAGGAGGCCACGATCTTTGGCGATGGCAGGAAGACGCGCGATTATGTCTTTGTCACGGATGTGGTGGAGGCCAACATTCGCGCAGCATCTGGCCCTTCTGGCGTCGTCGCCAACCTAGGGTGGGGCAAGGAAGTCGCGGACATCGATGTGTTCGAGCACGTCGCGCGGGCTACTGGCTATCGCAAATCGCCCGTCTATGAGTTGCCTCGCCCGGGAGAGGTCTCTCGCATCTGTCTCGACGCGGCGACGGCATTGCGGGTGTGGGGCTGGCGACCGTCAGTCGTTCTTGAGGATGGCGTTCGCCGTGTTGTTGAACAGATGGCCAACCTGCAGGCCACACGTTCGTGACCCGCCACCCGTCATCCGCCCTCGGACATTATCTGGGTGACGAAGGTGAGGCTTACTTCGAGTGGCAGGATCAACTGGGTAAGTGGGCGGGGATCTGGAACGCTCGCTTCTTTCAGCCGCTCATACGTCCCACCGACAAGATTCTGGACTTTGGGTGTGGCGCAGGGCATCTGCTCGCGGTTTTGCAGGCCGGCAACAAGGTGGGAGTGGAGATCAATCCCGCGGCACGTCGGGCGGCTATCCATCATGGGCTGAACGTAGTTGCCCGGGTCGCGGATCTTGGAAGCGAGAGGTTCAACGTCGTCCTCAGCTCGCACACCCTCGAACATGTCCCGTCCCCGCTGGACACCTTAGTGGCGTTGCAGGAACATGTTCTGCCAGAGGGGCGGATTCTGCTACTGCTGCCACTGGACGATTGGCGTTCAGCCGAGCAGCGCAAGTTCCACAGCGATGACATCAGCAGGCATCTCTATTGCTGGACGCCGCAGAGTCTGGGCAACCTGCTCCGGGCGGCGGGACTCGAGCCTTTGGCAACCGAAGTCGTCACGCGGGCCTTTCCTCCGCTCGGGCCGGGTTTGTGGCGGGCCGGGCGACCACTGTTCGAAGTGGCCGGGGTTGTGACAGCTTTCTTGATGCGTCGCCGTCAGTTGTTTGCTTCCGCGAGACCACGCGCCACGGTCGCGTGACCGCGGTGCCGAAGCGACCGCTCACCATCGTGGCTGTGAACAAGTTTCATGCGCCGACCGGTGGTGCGGACACCTTCTATCTCAAGCTGAACCGAGCTCTTCGTAGGCGCGGACACCGGGTGGTGGAGTTCAGCACTCATCACCGTGGGGACGTACCGAGTGACCCTGCGGCGAGCTTCGTTTGGGGTCTCAAGGGGGATGACTCAGCGGAAGCATCTGTCGTCGACCTCGGTCGGGCCTTCGTGCACGGGATCTGGAACCCAGAGGCAAGGCGAGAAATGGAGCACCTGCTCGAGCGAGTGCGACCCGATGTCGTTCACTTACACAATATCTTCTACCAGCTTTCCCATTCGATTGTCGACCCCATTCGCAAGCGCGGCATTCCCATCGTATTGACACTGCACGACTATCATCCGGTTTGTGCGAGTAATTACCTGTACTTCCGCGGGAGAATCTGCGAAGATTGCAAGCGTGGCATACACCACATCCTGGCGAATCGCTGTTTCCACAACAGCATCGTTGCGAGCTCCATGGCCTTCTTGTCCATGGCACTGCGTACACGACAAGGTGCTTACTTGGATCAGGTTGCCCACGTTGTTTCGCCCAGTCGGTTTCTCTTAGACAAGATCCTGGAATTCGGCATCGTGCTCCCCAGTCATTCTGTACTGCCGGTCTTCTACGAAGTCCCGCCGACAATGGCTCCGTCTCCCCCAGGCAACATGGTCCTATACCTGGGCCAGTTCCTCGAGCAGAAAGGCGTGCGGGATGTGCTGATGGTCGCTGCTCGCAGCGCACTCCCGTTCGTGTTCGCCGGCAGGGGACCGTTGCAGAGGGAAATCGAGCAGGCTGCCAGGCGGCGAACGGGCATACGATGCGCCGGCTTTGTGTCCGGCGACGCGATGGAGCGACTACTTGCCGACGCTTTGTGCTTGGTGGTTCCGTCGCGCTGGTTCGAGAATGCTCCTGCAGTGATTCTCGATGCCTACGCCCGACGACGGCCCGTCGTCGCGACGGTGATCGGTGGCATCCCCGAGCTTGTTGAGGATGGCGTTACGGGTATCTTGGTTCCTGCCGGCGATCTCGACGCGTTGCTCGCGGCGGTGGAGCAACTGTCGCGGGAGCACGGCCGGGCCGCAGCGATGGGGGAAGCCGGATGGAAGCGGTTGGCGCAGCGTCACTCTCTCGAAGCGTATTTGGATCAGATGGACGCGGTTTATCGCGACGTCGTGGGATGAGCAGTGCCCTGGATGCAGAAGGAAAGTGACGTGGACTCACGACGGGACCAGGTCGCGTTTTACAAGAGCGGGGTCGACCCCGAAGAGGAGATCACTCGTCCGCGGCGGTACCCCGCCTTTGTCCAATGGCTCATTCAGTCGAAACTGGAAGCGGCCTTGCGGCTCTACGCGCCCGGTCTGCGGCCGGGACTCACGGCCCTGGTGATCTGTTGCGGTTCAGGTTTGGATCTGGAGTTCCTCACGACACGCGATCTGACTGCCCTGGGACTTGACCTCTCTATCGATGCAGTGAGACGCGCGAAGGCACGAAGCAACAGATTCGGAGCATCCTATCACCTCGCGTGCGGCGATGCCACCGTTTTACCGTTTCGGGATGCCAGTTTCGATATCGTGTTTGTTCACGACGGCCTTCATCACCTCGAAGACCCGTACGCGGCGGTCGTTGAAATGACTCGAGTTGCTGCAGGGGGTGTGGTTATCGCGGAGCCGGCGAGATCCGCGCTGACGCGGCTCGCGGTGTGGATGGGTATCTCCACTGATTATGAGGAAGCCGGCAACTTCGTCAATCGGATAAGTCCGGCCCGCCTTAACAAGGTCTTCCGTCAAGCAGGACTGACCCAAGCGCGCACGGCGCGTGAGCTGTGCTGTTATCAGCCTTGGACCTACAAGGTTTATCAGTTGGGTGAGGCGATTGTGGGTCTGACCGCAATGCGGAGATTCCATCGCGGGGTCAACAAGGTGCTCGGTCGCTGGGGCAATTCACTGCGTGCCGCGGCATGGCGATAGCCAGATGGCGGGGGGAAACAGAGCGAGCTTCGTGTGAGGCCCACCTGCCTGTTTAGCTCTCTTTTTGCGGCTACGGTCTTGACGATTGGGCTGACCGAGTATCGACCGCTCTTGGGCGGCACTTGGGGGGGACCACGGCTACGGCTAGCTGGTCCGGTAGCGCCGTAGGAAAGGCCGGACCGCGGCGATCGTTGAGGGGGATCTGCTGTATCGCGCGCGCACCGATCCATAGTTTGGCGGATCCGCGCTCCTGCATGGGGTGTGACCACGCGGCCCGGGCGGCCCGGACCGCCACTGAGGGGCGGGCGGCCGCTATGAAGCCGAGCGGATGGCCGGGATACGCAGCAGCGCGCGGCGCACGGGTACCGCCAGTGCGATTGCGGCGGCGACGGACGCAATCGACGAAGCCAGCGCGATTCCAGCAAGGCCAAAGGGCCCGATCAGGAGCGCGTTGCCGCCGATCTTCAAGACGACGAACAATACGACGCTCAGCACGACCGGCCATGGGGTCCTCGCTGCGATGAGGAGTTGGCGCTGCAGCATCAGCACCGCGAAGCCAAGCTGACCCAGAGCGAGGGCGGCGGCGCAGGATGCCGTCAAGGACGTCAAGTCCTTCCCGTACTGCCCCCTTCCGTAGATAATGTCGGTCACGCACGCACCGAGCGGGGAAGCGAAGATGACGATCGCCGGCAACATCCCGTAGGTAGTCAGCCGCAGGGCTCGGTGCAAGGCCACGATCGCCTCCAGGCGCGTACCGCGGGCGCACGCGACCGCGAACGCAGGAAAGTAGACCGCGGCGACGACACCGCCGACGAGCCCCTGGGGCACCGCCAGCAGATTCACAGCCAGCGCATATCCCTGCACACGGCCGACGCCCAATTGAGAGGCGAAGTGGTTGTCGGCAAGCCCGGCGAGTTGCCCGATAAGGATCATCAGTATGAGCGGGATCACGCTGCTCCCTAGCGGGGTCATGAGAACGGCTGCGGCCTTGTCCCGAGGTTCCTCACGAAGACGACGTACCAAGCCGACCCCGAAGATCAGCCATGCCGAGACACCTGCCAGGACACCGGCGACGAGCCAAGTAGCGGTCGAGGCTCCGGCGGTAGCGAGGGCAAGCACGCCGACGCCTGTCGAGCGGAATGCAGGGAGTGCCGCCCAGAACGAGAATCGTCCGGCAAGCTCCAGTGTCGCCCGCAACAGCCCGCCGAGCGTGAGAAGAGGGATGAGAAGCCCGAGCGCGCCGACGGCGGTGACGAGCTCGCGGCGTTCGCCGAGCGCGACAAGCCCCGGAGCGATTGCTGCCGGGGCGAGCGCGGCGACGGCGGCGAGCCCTGTGGCGCTCAGGACGGCAACTCCCAGCACGGCGACGATCAGGCGTGGGGGCGGAGTGCGGGTGCGATGTGCGGCGAGCTGCGGCATGGTGCCCAGATACGCCAGATTCGCCGACTCAGTCCCCCAATAGAGCGTCGGGCCTAGCGCCACAAAGAAGACATCAAGGGACGCCGAGCCGCCATAGGTCGCGGCGAGGGTCATATCTCGAACGAGGCTGATCACGAACCCTGCTCCAGTCAGGGCTCCGGTACGTAGCAAGGCGGCGCCGGTGGAACTCGCCCGTACCCGCGCGACGATGCTGCCGAACATGGTCTCGGCTAGGCCTGCGTGCGAGCGGACTGGCGTGAGAGCAGGGCGACGCGGACGGCAGCGCTGCCGGCGAGTGGCCAAACCACCAACGCCAAGGTCACCCCGAAACTGAACGTCGTGCTCTCGGTGAGCATGTGAAGCATGGCAGCCACGAGGGCGGCCAGGGCCACGGCGGCCTCATCGGCCGCTCTAGTTACCCCGTACCAGCCGTGCCATGCGTGCTTTCCGAGGAGGGCGACCAGCAAGAGGAAAAGGGTCAAACCGATGAGCCCAGTTCGGGTGATCATGTCAACGTACGTACTGTCCGTCGCGGCGCCTCGTACGCCGACCAGCCCCGTCGTTCGTGCCTCCGTCAGCCGCGCGGTCGTATAGCTCGCGAAACTGTGGTTACGACTGAGACCAACGCCGATCAGCCAGTCGGTCGGTGACTCGAGATATGCGAGTGAGCGCCGCCAGGTGTCGAGTCGGCCGCTAGCGAATTGTTCGATGTCGGCCCGAGAGGACAACCTGTTCTCCACTTCCTTGTATCCTCCGACCGCCCCGGAGGCGAGCACGACCGCAGCTACGAGCGGCCGGGCTGTGGGCCGATGGTGCCAGAGCCAGAGGAAGGCGAACACGGAAACGAACGCGGTCGCAGCGAGGACCGATATGCGAGCATCCGCAAAGGCCAGCGCGCCTCCCATGGGAAGGATCGCGAGCAGTGGTGCAACTCGGCGCGACGCGACGCTCGACGCTCCCGCGAGCACGACGCCTGTAAGTGCGACGGTGCCGGCAAGGTTCGGGTGAGCAAAAAGGCCAAAGAATCGAACTTGTTCGTCCCTGAAAAGGAGACCCGCGGGAAGTGTGAGTACCCCACCCGCGAATCCGAACACCACCCCGAACGTCACGCCCCAGAGCAAGCCGGACCACACGGCCCGCCTAACCCAGCCGCGAGCCAGAGCCTGCGGAGCGATCACGAATGATGTGATGGCCGTGAGTAAAAATGTGGTGGCAAGCGCGACCGCGCGTGTGTCCAAGCCGTCGCCGAGTTGCGAAAGAAGCCCGACCGCCACGACCGCCACGGCGATGCTGAACGGAATAGCAAGTCGGGTAGTAAGCCAGCCGCGTCCCAGCAACATCAAGCTCGCCACAAAGGCAATTGCGCTGAGCCACTTCGGCACATACAGGACTTCGAGGAAAGGCCTCAGTTGTGCCACGACCTGCACCAACCCGATGCCCGCGAAGAACGACTGCCACGCGCGGTGTCGCGCAAGCGCGCGGCGGCGGCCTGTCATGACCCTAACGACTTTGGCGTGGCTGCTCGACCACGTCCCTGGGTCTCAACCAGCGACCCTGAGCAAGCAGGAGCCACGAGAGCCAGAGGAGCGGAGCGAAGGCGGCGAGCCCCAGAGCCGTCCACAAAGGCTTCGGGCTCGAAGGTCGCGGTGGACGAATGGGGCGATCGATGATCGACAGAACAGGAAGGTCGCGCAACTCGTTGAGTCGCGCTTCCTCCAGGGACCGCGCCAACGAGATGGCAAGGTCCTGTCGGAATTCAAGCTCTCTGCGGAGTTGCGCCTCACGAAAGATGAGCGCGGGCGCATTGCGGTAGTCGCGGTTGGCTTCGAGGAACCGCTGCAGAATCTGCTGCTGGGCTAGCACCGAATCCCGCTGCGCGGCGATCCGGGTCTCGAGGAATCGCCGCTGATCGCCCGCACGAGTCTGCAGGTCGTTCCGCACGAAATTGTTGAGGAGCTCGGTCAATCGTTCCACGACCGCCTTCGCTAGGTCCGGATCGTGGTTCGCAAAGGTGACGGTCACCACGCCGGTACGCGACTGAATCTCGACCGTGAAGGCCTTGCGCAGCCGCTTCACTGTGCGGACCAGGCTGTCCGTTGCCGAGCGGCCACTGACATGGAGAAGCTCGCGCAAAGGCACGGCGCGGTCGTCCTTGGCGTTCGGTTCAGCAAATGGTGCAACCGCGAGTTGGGTTAGCAGGGCGTCCGACGTGACCAGGTCGCCGAAGAAATATGGGGAGAGCGGCTGGGCTTCACCGGCGCCGAGCGCGCTCGCAAGACCCGCGAACTGCGCGACGCTGGCAAGTCCGCTGAGACCGGCAGGGAGACGAATCGACGTGCTGCCGACGCTGACAAAAGACGTGTGGGTCTCGTATTTTTGGGGAAAGAGCAGCGAACCTAGACCGCCCACGATCGCACCGGCCACGGCGAGGGCCAGAAGCTGGAAACGCCCCTTCCACGCGAGAATCAAGATGTCCGCGGCGCCGATTGTACTAGGGCCACCGAAATGGGCCGGTGGTAATGCGCTGCGTGACATTCAGTGACCTCCGCGCAATTGGCGCTGTACGAGCTGCACGATCTTGACGAGTCGCGATCGCCACTGCGGTCGCAACCCGTGCCGCTGCGTGAGGCGATCTGCGGACAGATCCGCCTGCACTATCAAGGGATGGCGCAGCGGAAAAGGGAGGGTGGCCGCCGGCCGAGCCGCGAGATGGCTCGGCCCGGTCGTATGCGTGGCCTCGGCGCCAAAGCCGATATTTGACACAAGATTGAGTTCCGGTAGGATCGAGATGCCTCCATGAGGCCAGCTGGCAACGGCCCACTGGTAGTTCCAGGTGTCGATGTCGCCAGGTGCAGTTTCGCCACGAAGAAGAGCTGATGTGTCCTCACCCGCGAAGTCTCGGCCGATGAGAAAAACGCGTCCGCCGCCGGGTAGCGTGCGATCACGTCGAACAGTTTCGGATCGTGGTTGTTGCTACAGCCGAGCCCGAACTCGGTCTCGACCCACTGGTACCTAGTTGCCGCTTGAGGACTTGCAAGCGGCATCCGTGCGGCTCAGTCGTCACGGGTGCTTGATGATGTAGATCAGGGCTATGGTGCTTCCCATGATTTGTGCGAGGGTTCCGACTACCGCCAGAGTATTAGTGTGCTGGGTGGTGTCTCTCACCGGCACGAACACCTCGGACCCCGGCTTCGGTGTGGGACTACTCGAGAAGACAAACGTCTTGTGACGCGTTCGGACCTCGCCGTTTGCGTACCGCACGCTGACGCGGGTATTGTCTGCTCGGTAACTCAGTCCACCGGCGGCGCTCAAGTAATAATCGAGGTCTTGGCCCCGCTCCCACAGCACGCTCCCGGGTGAGTTCACAGCCCCAGTCACCTTGACGCTCGGCTGGTACACGGGGATCTGGATCGAGTCGCCGGGCTGCAGGATGATGTTGTAGCGCGACGTTGTATCTCGCAACGCCCGGTCGAGCTCCACGTTGATTCGCCCCACGTACTCCTCAGAACGGACAAAGCGTATCCCTTCAGGATACGCTTGCCGCGTAAGTCCGCCGGCCCGATCGATCACGTCCACCAACCGGTCGGTCTTGGTAACTAGCGAATAAGTCCCAGGGAAGCGTACTTCGCCAGCCACGACCACCGTGCGCTGGAGGTTGAAGTCGGGCTGCCTGAGAATCAGCACGTTGTCGTACGGCTGGAGCGTCACCTCAGGCGCGCCGCTCCGAGGAACCGGGAGCCCCGGGGGCCCAACATAGCGTCCCATCGAGTCGCGATCGAAGAGGTAGGTAGAGTCCATCGGCACGCGAATCGTCTGCGCCAGTTGACCCTGCGAGCGGTCCGCCGGCAGTCGCGCGACTTCGGCTTCCTTGAGATATGCTCCCACCTTTGGCCCGCGGGCGAGTAGCATCAGGTCGCGCAGCGTCACTCCGGGCCGCCAGGGATACATCCCGGGCTTGTTGACCGCGCCAGCGATTGCCACGTAGAACCCTTCCTTGAGCGGCGGCACCGAATCAACCACCACCGAATCGCCGTCGGCAATGGCCACCAACGGGACCGCGACCCGGCTCGAGCTACTGTCCGGCATCTCGCTCGCGCTGCTCGGATCGCCCAGGGGCAGCACCGAGAGCGGCGCGTCCACTACGGTACGGGCGACCGTGCCTGGGCCGCGGTCCGGTGCGGGCAGAATCCGATGAATGGCCACGCGTCGGAACTCGGCGTCGGGCCTGAATCCCCCAGCCAACCGAACCAAATCCAGCAAGGTCTCGCCCGGCCCCAGTTCGTAAATCGACGGCCGGCGCACCGCGCCCGTGACGTGCACCCGCGTGCCGTGCACCGGCACGAACACCACGTCGCCCGTCTCGAGCCGGATGTCGCTGCGGGTGTCGCCCCGAATCAGGTAGTCGTACAAGTCGAATGTCGCGACCGGCCGGCCCAGCCGGCGCACGTCGATGCGTCGTGTGTTTCCGCGCTCGGTCACCCCGCCAGCAGCATAGAGTCCCGTGAGCACCGTGCCGAGCGAGCTGATCTGGTACGCCCCCGGCTGCGTCACCTCGCCGATCACGTAGACTTGATTCGCCCGGACTTTCGCGACTGAGAGATCGAACCGCGTGGTGGCGCTCGGGCCGCGCCGCACCCCGGAATACACCCGGCCCAGCCTGCTGTACAACACTTCCCGTAGCTGGTCCAGGGTGAGCTGCGACGCGAACACCTGCCCCACCTGCGGAATGAGGATGAATCCCTCCCGCGTCACCGGTAGCGTGTGCGCCAGCTCAACGTCGCCGGTGAGGATCAGCACCAGCACGTCGCCGGGACCGACCTTGTAGTCGGCGGGTACAGGCCCTGAAAGCAGCGGCAGGAACTGCGTGGTCGAGCGCCGGAGCGCATCGACCCCGAACACCGGGCTCTGCGCACCGCCCCCCCGAACCACGATCATCCCGGTATCGGCCCTGAGATTGTCGCCCGGCAGCCGAATCGGGGGCAGTCCCAGCGCCTCGATCGCCGCCAGTTCGGTGGCTACCGGCGCGCCCGACCCCTGGTTGGACGTGCGCGAGCCGAGATAGGCGTCGAGCAGATTGGCGGGATAGCCGCTTGCCTCGAGGCGAGCCCGGATCTGGTCGGCCGTCAGGCCCGACGACTGGAGCCGCGTGCGGATCGAGTCCGCCAGCCCGGGATTCTGTGATAACGCTTGCTGCAGGGCCGACTGCGCCTGACCCGGTGGTGGTAACGTGGGGTTCTGCGCCAGCATCGCCGGCGCGGCTGACCCCCATGCAAGCAGTCCCGCGAACACGACCTGCCCAAGAATGGGGTTACGCATAATGGCAGTCCCTCACGGGTGCCGGATCACGATGATGATCGCGATCGTGCTGGCCAGAATCTGCGCGATCGACCCAAAAAGGGCGACGTAGTTCGTCGTATGCGTCGTGTCCTTCACGGGTACGAACACCTCCGAGCCCGGTCCTGGCCTCGGCTCACTTGAGAACAAGAGCGCGCGCCGTCGGGTACGGACTTCACCATTTGCGTACCGCACACTCACGCGCCCGCGGTCCGCGAGGTAGCTGTACCCGCCGGCGCCGCCGACGTAGTCGTCGAGCCCCTGGCCTTCCTGCCACAGCACGCTCCCCGGGGCGTTCACGGCTCCAGCGACCTTCACGCTCGGCTGGTATTCGGGTACCAAGATCGAGTCGCCCTGCTGCAGAATGATGTCGGCGCGCGACTTCCGCTCTTCAAGCGCGCGGGTCAGGTCGATATTGATCCGACCTGCGTTGCCCACCACGCGCACAAACCGGATGCCCGCGGGATACGCTTGGGTGGTCAATCCACCTGCCCGCTCGATCACGTCCGCGAGCCGCTCGTCTTTCGATTTCAAGGAGTAGGTGCCGGGAAAGCGCACTTCGCCCAGCACGTACACCCGGCGTTGCAGCTCGAAATCGGGCTGCTTTAGGATGAGCACGTTGTCGTAGGGCTCGAGCGCGAACTCGGGAGCGCCGCGGGCGGGGGCGGGGAGCCCCGGCGGCCCGACATAGCGCCCTGCCGAGTCGCGGTCGAACAGATAGGTCGAGTCCAGGGCGACCCGCAGCGTCTGAGCGAGCTGCCCGGCGGAGCGATCTGTTGGGAGCCGCGCGATCTCCGCTTCCTTCAAGTACGCCCCGACGCGCGGGCCGTGCGCCATCAGCATCACGTCCCGCAACGTCATACCTTGGCGCCAGGCGTAGCGTCCTGGGGCGTTCACCATCCCGGCGATCGCGACGTACAGGGAATCACGCATCTCCGGTCGGCCGTACACCGTGACGACGTCGTACTGCTGCAGTGTGGCGTCGTTCTTCCACGCCCCGCCGGTGTCGCCTGGCAGCTCTACGGAGACGACGTAGCGCGTCGAGTCCGCGAGATTCAGCCGCTCGATGTGAGCCCGCCCCGCGTACGTGGCCGGTCGGAACCCTCCCGCGCGTTTGACGAGGCGCGACAGCGTCATCCCGGGCTCGAGGCCGTAGCGCCCCGGCTGATAGACGCTGCCGCGGATATCCGCGAAGTTGCGGCCCGCCTTGGCGGGGAGCGAGTCCACCACCACGGAATCGCCGTCGTTCATACCGAAGGACGGCAGCATCACGCCATTGATCGCAGGCGCGTCCACGCCAGGCGGGTCGCCCGGGGGATCGGGTTGCTCGGCGGCGAGCTGCACATCGATCACGGTGCGAGACGGCGCGCCAGTCGTGCGGAGCGCGGGTGGCAGGATGCGGTGGACCGACACGCGGTTTAACGCCGCGTTCGGACGGAAGCCGCCCGCCGCGCGGATCAAGTCCAAGAGGTTTTCCCCCGCCTTGAGCTCATAGATTGCGGGTCGGACGACGGCGCCCACGACCTCGGCTCGGGTGCCGTGGACCGGGACGAACACCACATCCCCGGTCTCGAGCCGGATGTCGCTCCGCGTGTCCCCATGCAGTAGGTAGTCGTAGAGGTCGAGGGTGGCGACGGAGTGTCCGAGGCGCCGGATGTCGATCTGCCGCATGTTGGACCGCTCGGTCACGCCCCCCGCCGCGTACAGGGCGCTCAAGGCCGTGCCGAGCGCGCTGATCTGATAGGCGCCCGGTTGTTTCACCTCGCCGACGACGTACACCTGGTTGGCGCGCACGTTGGCGACGGTGATGTCGAAGCGCGTGGTTGAGGTCGGCCCGCGTTTGACCCCCGAGTAGACACGACCGAGCCGGGTGTACAACACGTCGCGCAGCTGGTCGAGGGTCAAGTTCGACACGAACACTTGGCCTACCTGCAGGATCAGGACGAAGCCCTCACGTGTGACCGGGAGCGTGTAGGCGAGCTCCACGTCGCCCGTCAGGATCAGCACGAGCACGTCGCCCGGTCCGAGCCTGTAGTCGGTCGGCACCGGGCCGGCGAGCAGGGGGAGGAACTGCGTGGTCGAACGCCGGAACACGTCCGCCCCAAAGATGTGTGTAATCGTCGAGTCGGCGCGTGTGTGGATCAGTCCCGTATCCACCGGCAGGGAGTCCGCTCGTGCGACGACGGCGCCGAAGCCCAGCGTCTGAATCGCAGCCAGCTCTTGCGCCCCAGGCTGCGCCGATGCTTGTCCCGGCGACGCGGCGCCAAGATAGAGGTCGAGCAGGTTGGGCGGATAGCCACTCGCGGCGAGCCGGGAGCGGACCTGTTCAGGTGTGAGGCCCGAGCTTTGGATGCGCTGGCGCAGGACGTCGGCGAGTTCGGGCCGTTGTTGGACGGCCTGCTGCAGGGCCTGCTGCGCCTGAGCTGGGGGCGGGACAGGAGGATTCTGCGCCGAAGCGCGAGCGGCAACCACGGCGCCGAGGGTGAGAGCACCCAGCGCCGCGCGTTTGGCGGACGTCATCACCGAAGCTTCCCCCCAAGGGCCCGTGGGGATCGAATCGAAAACTGGACCCCAAGTCGTGGCGAGTCAAGGTGTTGCCACGGCGGGGAAGGGGATATTCGGCGAGGGGGACCGTTGCGCCGCGGTTTGGAAGCAAGCCGGATCCCAGTGGCCCCCGTGGCGGCACGTGGACGTGGTCGCACTAGCGATGGGGCACCGGGCGATCGCGGCATAAGGTCAGCTCACCCCCCTCCCGGTGGAAGCACATGGTGGTCGCCGTCATGGGCGCTCTCGGAAGCGAGACAGCAACGCCCGCCCCGACCCTCGGCCGGAGATTCACATGTTGCGCATGCCCGTTGCCGCAGGTCGTGGGCCGCACCGTGTAGGCTCACGGCAGCGCTCCCTCCCAGCCGAAGCGATAGCTCAAGCCAACGGACCCGACGAACCGTGTGCGCGTGTCACCTGTGCGGTGCTGAAAGTTCGTGATGTGATGGACACCAGCGTTCAAGCTCAGATTAAGGTGTTCGCTAGCTGCGTAGGTGCCAGAGAGTGCCACGCGCA
>WNFC01002792.1_pt1 | contig 25838 bp, 28 predicted proteins | sample 5400541 | NCBI WGS metagenome assembly WNFC01 (sample SAMN13153342, study PRJNA577476) | soil metagenome | isolation source: 120 cm saprolite under Douglas fir tree site 2 hole 2 replicate 1 | place: USA:California | collected 2015-04-18 | reverse complement strand
TCACATCATCCGAGCCGGCATTAACTATCGCTTCCAGCCGTAATCACCGGCTCACTCGACGCAGCAAACCCCGGGCGTGGTCTCCACGCCCGGGTTTTTTGTGAAGCTCGGTCGCCGAGCCGCAGCAATGGTGAGGCGGCGCAGGAATGGTGGGCGCTGTAGGAATTGAACCTACGACCTCTCCCGTGTGAAGGGAACGCTCTCCCGCTGAGCTAAGCGCCCGTCCAGCGCATGTTCCGGCCGTGCTGAAAAAAGCAGCCGTTTCTATCGCTTGTTCTTTTTCTTTGGCGCAGCCGACGTCTTGACGGCTGCCGGTCGTGACCGTGCTGCCGAATTTTTCCCGTCCCGCACGAGAAGCCCATCGACGAAAATGTCGAGCAGCCGCACCAGGGTGGATTGCCAGCCGGGCTGATCGTTCATGTAGTACATGCCGACCAGCGCGCGCAGCAGGTCCGCCCCGGTGACATCGGAGCGGATCTCGCCCGACGCGACCGCACGGTCGAGAAGCGTGCCTGCCGCCTTGGTCAGGCGGTCGAACGTATAGCTGCGCAGCTCCGGCGACCCCTGCGCCGCGACCGCGAGCGCGGCGGACATGCCACGCTTGGTCGCGACGAACTCGATGTTGGCGCGCAGCCAGCGGCGCAGCGCATCGACCGGCTCGCGCTCGTTCTTCAACCGCTCCGCAAGGTCCCCGAGCTGCTCGACCTCGCGCCGGTAGACGGCCTCGTACAACGCCTCGCGCGTGGGGAAGTGGCGATAGAGCGTCCCGATGCCCACCCCGGCGCGCCGGGCCACGGCTTCCAGGCTTGCGTCCGCGCCGCCGGCGCTGAACACGGCCTTCGCCGCCTCCAGCACGAGCTCACGATTGCGGACCGCGTCGGCACGGGGTTTTCGAACGGTAGCGGCGGAGCGTTGTCTCATCTCACGTCTGTCTCATCTCACTTCTTTGTGAGCCTCTTGTAAACGGAGGATAGCTCCGTTTATATGGGGACGCAAACGGAGGATACCTCCGTATATGCCTCGCCGCAACAGCGCCGGCTGCCGCGCGTGGCGGGCTGCGAAGATGTTCGACCATAACATTGACTGGAGCCTTGCATGGATCACTCCATCAGCATGACGATCAACGGCGTGCGGCGCGAGATCGCGCTGTCGGACCCGCGCGTGACGCTGCTCGATCTCTTGCGCGAGCAGCTGCATCTGACCGGCACCAAGAAGGGATGCGACCGCGGCCAATGCGGCGCCTGCACGATCCTGGTCGACGGCCGCCGCATCAATTCGTGCCTCGCGCTGGCGGCGAGTTACGACGGCGCCGACATCACGACCATCGAAGGCGTCACGCGCGGCGACCAGCTGCATCCGCTGCAGGCCGGATTCATCGCGCATGACGGCTTTCAATGCGGCTTCTGCACGCCCGGTCAGATCATGAGCGCGCTCGGCCTGATGAGTGAAGGGCAGGCGGGCTGCGACCCAGAGCGCATCCGCGAAGGCATGAGCGGCAATCTCTGCCGCTGCGGGGCTTACGTGGGAATCACCGAAGCGGTGCTGGAAGTGCAGAAGAACCGCACCGAAGTCGAGGAAAGGCGGGTCGCGTGAAAAGGTTCGACTATGTCAGGCCGGCGAGCGTGTCCGACGCGATCGCGGCCGCAGGCGTGCCGAACGCGGTCTATCTCGCCGCCGGCACCAACCTCCTGGATCTCATGAAGGGTGGCGTAAGCCGTCCGAACCGCCTCATCGATGTGACGCGCCTGCCGGGGCTCGATCGCATCGAGCCGCTCGCCGACGGCGGCGTTCGCATCGGCGCGCTCGTGCGCAATGCGGACCTCGCGCACGATGCGGCGTTCGCGAAGGCCTATCCGGCGGTGGCGGAAGCGCTGCTGTCGGGCGCATCGGCGCAATTGCGCAATGCGGCGACCGTCGGCGGCAATCTGCTGCAGCGGACGCGCTGCGCCTATTTTTATGACCCGGCCTCCGCCTGCAACCGGCGCTCCCCCGGCTCGGGCTGCGACGCGCGCCACGGCGAGAACCGCCTGCATGCCGTGCTCGGCTGGAGCGATGCCTGCATCGCGACCCACCCATCCGATTTCTGCGTGCCGCTGGTCGCGCTCGACGCGGTGGTGGAGATCGAGGGACAGCGCGGGCGGCGCGAGGTGAAGCTCGACGATCTGCACCGGCTTCCGGGCAAGGCGCCCGAACGGGAAACCGTGCTCGAGCCTGGCGATCTGATCGTGGCGCTGAAGCTGCCTGCTGACGCGCGCAATTTCAGCGGCCACGCGCGCTATCTCAAGGTCCGGGAGCGGACCTCTTACGCCTTTGCGGTCGTCTCCGCTGCGGCGTGTCTGAGGATCGCGCGCGGCGAGATCGCGGAGGCGCGCGTTGCTCTCGGCGGCGTCGCCGCCAAACCGTGGCGCGCGCGCGAGGCCGAGAAGCTGCTGGCCGGGAAGGCGCCCGATGCGGAAAGCTTCCGGCGCGCCGCGCAGGCGGCGCTCGCCGACGCAAAGCCGTCCGGCGACAACGAATTCAAGATCGAGCTTGCGCGCCGCATCGTCGTGCGTGCGTTGACGCTCGCCGCGGCGGGAACGCCCGAGCGCATTCCCGCACTGCCCGCTTCTCCATTCTCGACCCAGCCCGGAGCGTTGCATGACGCCTGAGATCCGCCTCACCGAAGCGCCCGCCCACCTGCGGCACGGCTCGAATATCGGCCAGCCGCTCACCCGCCGCGACGGAATCCTGAAAGTCACTGGAAGGGCTCCGTACGCCGCCGATCAGCATCCACCGAAAATGCTCTTCGCGGTGCTGGCGGTGAGCACCATCGCGCGCGGCCGCGTGACCTTCCTCGATGTCGCGGCGGCCAAGAAGCATCCGGGCGTGATCGAGGTCATGACGCCCCGTTACAAGCCCACCTTGGCGCAGGATCCGGACGCGAAGGCCGATCCCTTCACGTTCCGCTTGGACCTCTTGCAGGACGAGCGCGTGCGCTATGCCAACCAGCCGATCGCGGTGGTGATTGCACAGACGCTGGAGGCCGCGACCGAAGGCGCGGGGCTGCTCGCGCCGAAATACGAGACGCTTCCCGCACGCGTCGGGCTCGATGCCGGCGAAAGTTTTGTTCCGCCGGCTGTCGGCGTCGGCGGTCAGGCCGTGGTCGAGCACGGCGACGTGGAGGCGGGCCTGGCGACCGCCGCCAAGGCGATCGATGCCACCTACGAGACCCCGCCGCAGTATCATAATCCGATGGAGCCGCACGCGATCGTGGCGGCGTGGGACGGAGACACGCTGTCCGTCGACACGCCGAGCCAGGGGCTTGCGATGGCGCAGGCGCGCATTGCGGGCCTCTTTGGCATTCCGCCGGAAAACATCCACATCCGCAGTCCCTTCCTCGGCGGCGGCTTCGGCTGCAAGGGCTTCATCTCGGGCCCGCAGATCCTCGGCATCATGGCGGCGCGCCTGGTGAACAGGCCCGTGAAGCTCGTGCTCCGCCGCGAACAGATGTACGGGCCCGTCGGCCATCGCGCGCCCACGCGCCAACGTCTGCGCGTCGGCGCCGATAATGCGGGCCTTTTGACCGCGCTGGAGCATCGCGCCAAGACGTGGTCGAGCACATTCGACGATTTCTTCGAGCCGGCCGCCGACGCCTCGCACACGCTCTACGCCAGCCCCGCGATCAGGACTGCCCATGAGGCGGTTCGCGTCGACAGCGGTACGCCGCTGTTCATGCGCGCGCCCGGTGAAGCGAGTGGATCGATTGCGCTGGAGAGCGCGATCGACGAGATGGCCTGGGCCTGCGGCATCGACCCGCTCGAATTCCGTATCAGGAACGATGCAAAGGTCGAGCCGATGACCGGCAGGCCGTTTTCCTCAAAAGCCCTGCGCGGCTGTTATGCGCGCGGCGCCGAACGCTTCGGCTGGGCGGGCCGTCCGCTGTCGCCGCGGCAGATGCGCGATGACGCCGGCTTCCTGGTCGGCTGGGGCATGGGCACCGCGACATTTCCGGCGCTCATGTTCCAGGGCAACGCGCGCGCGGTCGTGCGCGCCGACGGGCGCGGCGTGGTGGAGACCGGCGCCCACGACATGGGGCAGGGCGCCTGGACGGCGCTCGCGCAGATCGCGGCCGACAGTCTCGGTCTCGATCTCGAGCGCGTCGAGTTCAGGGCGGGCACGTCTGATCTGCCGGATGCCGGCATCGCGGGCGGCTCCACCCATACGGCGACCGCGGGCACCGCCATTCACAACGCCGGCGCGGCCGTCATCGCAAAACTCGCCGATCTCGCGACCCGCGACGACCGCTCGCCCCTGTTCGGCGCCGGCAATGCCGGCGTGATCGCCCGCGACGGCCGCCTGTTTCGCCGTGACGATGAAACGCGCAGCGAGAGCTACGCCGACATCCTCGCGCGCGCCGCCCTCGTCGAAATCGAAGCGAGCGGCACCGGCGCCGCCAATCCGGCGGCGCTGGCGCAATACGCGATGCACGCGCACGGCGCCGTCTTCGCCGAGGTCAAGGTCGATCCGGATCTCGGCCAGATTCGCGTCAGCCGCATGGTCGGCGCCTTCGCGGCCGGCCGCATCATCAATCCGAAGCTGGTGCGCAGCCAGCTGCTCGGCGGGATGATCTGGGGCATGTCCTTCGCCCTGCATGAGGAAGCGGTGGTCGATCGCCACTCGGGGCGAGTGATGAATGCCAATCTCGCCGAGTACCACGTGCCGGTGAACGCCGACGTTCCCGCGATGGACGTCATGACGGTGGAGGAACACGATCCGCACGTGAACGCGCTCGGCATCAAGGGCGTCGGCGAGATCGGCATCACCGGCAGCGCCGGCGCGGTCGCCAACGCGGTCTGGCACGCCACCGGCGTGCGCGTGCGGCGGTTTCCCATCCGGATCGAGGAGCTGATGACGGCGCGGTGAACAGGCGGCGGCTCAGCTGTCGAGACCTGCTACCTTCTCACGCGCGCGCGACCGCATTGGCGCGCTGCGCCTCGCCTCGGCCGAAGGAGATGTTCTCGCCGGGAACTTCGTAGAGCGTGATCATCATGTCGTCCGGCGAAATTCCGGCGGCTGCCGCGACGCGCGTGTTGATGTCTTTCAAAAGTGCAAGCCGCGTCTCCTTTGGCCGCCCTTGGATGAAGCTGACATCGAGAATGATCAGGTCGTCGGAGTAATGCATGCCGACGAACGAAGGCGTATGGAGGAAGCGGGTCTTCGGCAGCTCGAAGATCAATTGATAAAAGTCATCGGGCGGCACGCGAAGCGTGTTCATCAAGGCGGCCTGGATGGCGCCGGACACCTTGGCAAGCCGGGCCTCATCGTAACGGCCTTCGACGACGTGGATTTTGGCGAGCGGCATGGCATGGCTCCTTTTCGGCTTGGCGTTCTCAGTGTAGCGCCTCGATGGAGCAGTCGATCTATGAGTGCGGCGGTCATGACTCCATGTCCAAGGACCGCGTCCGATGTCATTTCGGCAGAATTCGACAAACCGTAGCAAAGCCGTCCAATGAAACGCGCGTACGTCGGGCCGCAAAATCGCGAATCGAGAACGCACGACCATGAAGCAAGCTGACGAGCGCGATTAGTTGTAGGGTCCGACAGATCGCACTATTCAGATGCGCACCGCCTTCGGGAGCTCAGCCGCTAAATGCTCGACGAAGGCGCGGACCGATGGGAGCAAGCCTTGCCGGTACGGCATTAGCGCCGTGAGCGTAGAATCGTCCGCGATCCAGCCGGGCAGGACCTGCCGCAGTGCGCCCGATTGCACTTCGTCGCGACAAACGTAACCAGGTAGCGCGACGACGCCGAGCCCGCCGATAGCGGCCTGTTTGAGAGAGAGCATGTCGTCTATGAGCAGTCGCGGCGTAAGTGGCACGACGACTTCCTCCCTGCGACGGCCCGAACGCCGAAGCCGCCAGATCGGACTTACCCCGGTCCTCATCATGAATAGCGAAGGGTGCTTCGCAAGATCATGTGGCCTCTTCAACGGCCCGTTCGCGTCGACGTAAGCGGCGCCTGCGAACAGAAACCAGGGCGCCGGCGTCAGCGTTCGTTGCACCAGAGTTGAATCGGGGAGTGGGTCCGAGTGTGCTCTGATCGCAACGTCGAAATTCTCGCCGACGATGTCGACAAACTGATCAGTCGCATGCGCGACGACATTGACCTTTGGAAAGCGGACGAGAAAGTCTGCCACCAGACCGCGCATTGCGAACTGCATGGTGGCCACGGCCGCGGTGCAGCGCACGGTGCCGGTCGGTTCATGCAGCCGATGGCGTATAGCGGTCTCGGCCAGTTCGGCCTCACGCAGCATCGCCACGGCGTGGCGATAGAATTCCCCGCCGGCATCGGTCATCCCGAACCGACGTGACGTGCGGTTGAGCAGCCGGACGCCGAGATTGGTCTCCAGCTGCTGGATGCGATGGCTCAGTGTCGATTTCGGAATTCGTAGCGTCCGGCCCGCGGCCGTAAAGCCGCCGCGGTCAACGACCTGCACAAAATAGAGGAAGTCATTCAAATCCAGCACGCGCCGCCTCATCGTCCAACACCCCGGACGCTGAGTTGCGATTTTGGCGAGTTCTCGGCCGATAGTCCAGCAGCTAGGTCTGTCGGAGAGACGATCCCACGTCGGATGCACGCCCATGAGGCCGCATGGAACGGCGTCGATTTCTTCAGTCAACGTTGCTTGGTGCCGGCATGACGATCCTTGGCGTCGCATGGCCCGCCGCAGCCACAACTCACCTTTCTTTTCTGAAGGAGAATGTGATGTCCAACCCCACCCACCCTTATGACCCGCTTACATCCGAAAACGCCGCGCTTGTCCTCGTCGATCACCAGGTCGGCCTCATGACCGGCGTGCGTGACTATTCGATCGCGGAGCTCAAGCATAACGTCGTCGGCCTCGCGCGAGCCGCGAAGGCGCTGAAGCTTCCAATCGTGGTGACCACGACGGCCCGGGACAGCATGTGGGGACCGACGTTTCCTGAGTTGGTCGAAGCTCTGCCGGGGGTGCAAATCGTCGACCGTTCCTCTGTCAACGCTTGAGGTGCAAATCGTCGACCGTTCCTCTGTCAACGCTTTCGATGATCCACGGGTCGCCCGCGCCATCGACGCGACCGGCAGAAGGAAGTTGATTTTTGCGGGTCTCTCGCTGGAGGTTTGCGCTGCATTTCCTGCCATTACTGCCGTCGGCAAGGGCCTCGATGCGTACGTCGCCGTGGATGCTTGCGGGACGTTCAGTGAGACCAAACGTCAGGCGGGGCTGCTACGGATGATGCAAGCCGGCGTTATTCTCTCGGACTACGCGACTCTCATGATCGAGGTCCTCAAAGACAACGCTCGGCCCGAGGCCGGCTCGGTCTATGGAGCAATCGAGATGGATTGGGCCAAGCTGGTGGGCCAGATTGCACAAGCCAAAGCCAAGTAAACGGCGCGCCGATCGGCCCCAGCCACGAGATTGCCCGTGTCTCCCGAATGTCCGCAACTGACACGAGCGGTCATTCGCCTGTGTGGGGCGAAGCGGACGTTCGGCCAGCCTGCCGATGTTGGGATCGATGCTGATGGTGGGCGCTGTAGGGATTGAACCTACGACCTCTCCCGTGTGAAGGGAACGCTCTCCCGCTGAGCTAAGCGCCCGTTTAGCGCATGTTCCGGCGAAAGCCGGCCCCCGGACTTGATCCGGGGGTGGTCACCGGTTCGCCGAAAAGAACATGCGCCACTCTCAAGAGGCGGGATTAAAGACGCGCGCCTGCGACTGTCAAGCGACGCGATGGGCCGTGCTGCGGTGAGCGCGCTTTCAGCGCGGCATCGGCCATGGCGGGCTCGAGCTCGCGGCGGGTTGCGGGGCCGGCGCGGGCGGCGCGGCGCTCGGTCCGGCCGCCGTGGTCGGCACGCGGTTCGCGGCGGTCGGCGCGGGCCGGCGCGGCGGCTGCTTCTTCTTCACCGCCGGCGCGGGCGTCGGGGCCCGCTCGAGCTCGACATAGATTGGATTAGGATCGACGCGCGACGCGATGCCCGCCTCTCCGGTTTCTTCCGAGCCAAGCCGCGGATCCTGCGGCTGCATCAGGCGCACCGGAACCGACTGCGGCACGTAGCCGTTGAGCGCAACCGTGACCGTGAAGGGCCCATCGGCCGCCACGTTGAGACGGCACGGCGTACGGCAGGCCGCGCCGCCGGTCGAGGCGCGCGCTTCGGCGCCCGGCGGATCGGATTCGACCGCGACCGAGACAGGTCCGGCTCCCCCCGAGGATCCGAAACTCCAGCTCGGCATGCTCGGCAGCTCGAAACTCGGCATCCACGACGATGAACACGCCGCGAGACTTAAGCCACATGCCACAACGGCGATGACTCGGCTCATGATCTTGACCCCATGACGCGGCCCCACCGGCCGCCTGATCCCGCGCGGGACCATACGGATGACATTGCAAGGGAGCAACCAAAGGCCACCCTTAGCTTTAACGTGCTGCGGCACTTCATATGACCGCCGTCCCCAACCGGCCCCCCGACCAGAGCGCGGCAAAGTCCCCCTGACCCGCCATCTCCCCCTGATGTGTTTGGCCAAAATGCGGTCGAAAGTGCCCACATCAAGGTAAAATTCGAATTAACCGCGGCAAGGTGGATGCGCGGGGGGAGCGTAAAAAGGGCATTCAAACAAGGGCTTGGGCGGCGCTGCGACTCAGACCAAACCCGGGAAAAGCTCCCCCACTGCCGCCGGCAGGGCATCGAAATGGCCGATGATCCGGTCGGGCTTGAGCTCGGCCACCGGCACCTCGGTGTAGCCGAAGTCGACCGCGATCACCGGAATGCCGGCGGCGCGCGCGGTCATCACGTCGGTTGCCGAATCGCCCACCATGATGGCGGCCCCCAGTTCGCCGCCCGCGGCGCGCACCGTCCGATGCAAGACCTCGGGATCCGGCTTTTGCATTCCGAAGGTGTCCCGCCCGCAGATCACCGCGAAGCGCGACGACAGCTCGAGCGCTTTCATGAGACGGACCGAGAGAAATTCCAGCTTGTTGGTGCAGATGGCGAAGCGATGGCGGGCGAGGCGCTCGAGTGCGGTCAGCAGCCCGGGAAACGGCCGCGACCGGTCGGCGATGTGCTCGGCGTAATAGGCGACGTAGTCGTTGAACAGCCGATCGATCTCCGTCGGCGCGCATTTGCGCCCTTGCAGCGCGAGCCCGCGCTCGATCAGCAGGCGCACGCCGCCGCCGATCAGGTTGCGCGCTTCGTCGAACCGCACTGTCTCAAGACCTTCCCGCGCGAACAGGACGTTGAGGGAGTCGATGAGATCGGGGGCGGTGTCGACGAGGGTGCCGTCGAGGTCGAAGACGATCGTCAGCGTGGCCATGCGCGCCGTGGCTATCGGGACGCGCTTCCCATGGCAAGCGCGGCTGGATCCGCCTCAGGTTAGATGAGGGAAACAATCCTATTCAACGTCAACTTCATGACACAATTTTAAACTCAGTTGAGGAGAATTCGCGGGTGTTCACAAAGGGTTGCGTAAGTAATCCTCTACCGCGGGGGACAGTCATGCCGGATGCGTATTATTTTCGGCAACAGGCGCACACGTGCGCCCGCCTCGCGCTCGCGACCCGGGACGAAGGGGTCGCCGAGCGCTTCGTGCGCATGGCGCATGAGTACCTCGCCAAGGCGGCGGAGGCCGAGCAGGGCAGCGAGACGGCGCCGCCGATGGTGCCGGAAGACGGCCTGTGCAATGGCAAGTAGCGTGTAGTTCCAACTTCGCCAATTCGCTGCTCGCTCAGGGCTACTCGCCATTCGAGCGGAACAAGGCTAGACAGGCGAAATCCAGTTTCGCCCGATCCCAGCTGCCCTTGACCGCGACCGACATCGAAAAGCTCAAGCATGCCGCGGCCGCGCGCGCGGTCGAATTCGTGCGTCCCGGCATGCGGCTCGGGCTCGGCACCGGTTCGACCGCCAAGCATTTCGTCGCGCTGCTGGCCGAGCGCGTGCGCGGCGGCCTCGACGTCATCGGGGTGCCGACTTCGGAAGCAACACGCGCCGATGCCGAGCGGCTCGGCGTCCCGCTCACCACGCTCGACGAGACGCCGGCGCTCGACCTCACCGTCGACGGCGCCGACGAGATCGCCCCCGATCTCAGCCTGATCAAGGGCGGCGGCGGCGCGCTCCTGCGCGAGAAGATCGTGGCTGCGGCTTCGGCGCGCATGATCGTCATCGCCGACGAAAGCAAATATGTCGCGGCGCTCGGCCGTTTCCCGCTGCCGATCGAGGTGGTGCCGTTCGGCCTTGCGGCGACGCAGCGCGCGATCGAGGCGGCGGCGCGGGCGCTGGGTTGTCCCGGTCCCATCACCCAGCGGCGCACCAAGGAGGGCCACGCTTTTGTCACGGATGGCGGGCACTTCATCCTCGATGCCGCGCTCGCGCGCATCGGCGACCCGCAGGCGCTCTCCGGGCGCCTTGCGGCAATTCCGGGCGTGGTCGAGCACGGCCTGTTCATCGGACTGGCGCAGACGGCGATCATTGCGGGAGCGGACGGCGTCCGCACCGTCGAAAAATCCTGAAATTCCCGATATCGAAGGAGTGACCATCATGAAATTCCACCTGATGCCGGCCCGGACGCTGATGGCCGCGCTGTTCGCAGTTCTCGTCTGCGGCGGCGCGCACGCGCAGAGCCCTGCGTCGCTTGCGGCCGCCAAGGAGCTCGTTTCGCTCAAGGGCGGCGCCACCATGTTCGAACCGCTCATCCCGGGCGTGATCGAGAGCGCGAAGAACTCCTTCGTGCCGACCAATCCGCAGCTCGCCAGGCCGCTCAACGAGGTCGCCGCGCAGCTGCGCAAGGAATACGAGGCGAGGAACGCCGAGATCCTCAATGAGGTCTCGAAGATCTATGCTCAGCACTTCACCGAGCAGGAGCTCAAGGAGATCGTCGCGTTCTACAGGACGCCGGTCGGCAAGAAGATGATCACCCAGGAGCCGATCGCGCTCGACCAGAGCCTGAAGGCCGCGCAAGCCTGGGCCAACAGGTTTTCCGAGGAAGTGCTCGGGCGCTTCCGCGCCGAAATGAAGAAGAAGGGCTACAATCTGTGACCGCCGAGGTCGATCTCTTCGTCATCGGCGCCGGCTCCGGCGGCGTGCGCGCCGCCCGCATCGCGGCCGGTCATGGCGCGAAGGTCATGATCGCGGAGGAATACCGCGTCGGCGGCACCTGCGTGATCCGCGGCTGCGTGCCGAAGAAGCTCCTGGTCTACGCGTCCCGCTTCTCCCATGAGTTCGAGGACGCGGCCGGCTTCGGCTGGACGGTGCATCATCCGGTGTTCGACTGGACGACGCTGATCGCCAACAAGGACAAGGAGATCGCGCGCCTCGAGGCGGCCTATATCGCGACGCTCGAGAAGGCGGGCGTCACCATCCTGAAGAGCCGCGCCGTGCTGGAAGGCGCGCACGACGTCCGCGTCGGCGATGCTCGCATCCGCGCCGCTCACATCCTGATCGCGACCGGCGCCGCGCCGAGCTATGGCGAGGCGATCCCGGGCATCGAGCATGCGATCTCGTCGAACGAGGCGTTTCATCTCCCCGAACTGCCCCGGCGCGTGCTGGTGCAGGGCGGCGGCTACATCGCGATCGAGTTCGCCTGCATCTTCGCCGGCCTCGGTTCGCGCGCGACGCTGGTCTATCGCGGCGAGAACATTTTGCGCGGTTTCGACGACGACGTGCGCCGGCATCTGCGCATCGAATTGGAGAAGCGCGGCATCAAGGTCGTCACCGGCTGCACCGTGTCGGCGATCGAGAAGCGCGCGGCCGAGTACCACGTTCAGCTGACCGGCGTGTCGCGCGGCGACGTTGAGACCGTCGACCGCGTGATGTTCGCCACGGGACGCAAGCCCAACGTGACCGGCCTCGGCCTTGGCGCCGCCGGCGTGCAGGTCGGCCAGACCGGCGGCATCGCGGTCGACGAGTATTCGCGCACCCGCGTGCCGCACATCTACGCGATCGGCGACGTCACCAACCGGATCAATCTGACGCCGGTCGCGATCCGCGAAGGTCACGCTTTCGCCGACACGGTGTTCGGCAACAAGCCGACGCGGGTCGATCACACCGACGTGCCGACCGCGGTGTTTTCCGAGCCCGAGGTCGGGGTGGTCGGGCTGACCGAAGCGCAGGCGCGCGAGCGCTTCGCGCGCGTCGACATCTACCGCACCATGTTCCGCCCGCTGAAGGCGACGCTCTCCGGCCGCGACACCACCATCCTGTTGAAACTGGTGGTCGACGGCGCGAGTGACCGCGTGCTCGGCTGCCACATCGTGGGCGAGGCCGCCGCCGAGATGATCCAGCTCGCCGCCGTCACGATCAAGATGGGCGCCAGCAAGGCCGACTTCGATGCGACGCTCGCGCTTCATCCGACCGCGGCCGAGGAGCTGGTGACCATGCGCACGCCGACGGCGCGCTATGGCCTCGAGGCCGCGGAGTAGGCCTTGTAGGTTGGGTCGAGCGTCAGCGAGACCCAACAGGGTTGGCAGTGCTCGCGGTGTTGGGTCTCGCAAGAGCTCGACCCAACCTACGCTCCCCATTCGCCATCTTTCGTTGTATAAACCCGCCACGAGACACGAGGATGAAAATGGCCGAGCGTTGGACGCCGGACGGCTGGCGCAAGAAGCCGGTCCTGCAGGTGCCGGATTATCCGGACCGTGCCGCATTGGCGGAAGTCGAGAAGCAGCTCGCCACCTTCCCGCCGTTGGTGTTCGCCGGCGAGGCGCGCAATCTCAAGAAGGGGCTCGCGCGCGTCGCCAAGGGCGAGGCGTTCCTGCTCCAGGGCGGCGACTGCGCCGAGAGCTTTGCCGAGCACGGCGCCAACAACATCCGCGATTTCTTCCGCGTCTTCCTGCAGATGGCCGTCGTGCTCACCTTCGCGGGCGCTTCGCCGGTCGTGAAGCTCGGCCGCATCGCGGGCCAGTTCGCCAAGCCGCGCTCCTCGCCCACGGAAAAGCGCGGCAACGTCGAGCTGCTGAGCTATCGCGGCGACATCATCAACGGCAACGACTTCAGCGAGGGCGCGCGCCGCCCCGACCCGCGCCGCCAGATCGAGGCCTACCGGCAGTCGGCCGCGACGCTCAACCTGCTGCGCGCCTTCGCCTATGGCGGCTACGCCAATCTTGGCAGCGTGCACCAGTGGATGCTCGGCTTCGTGAAAGACTCGCCCCAGTCGCGCCGCTACAACGAGCTCGCCGACCGCATTTCCGAGGCGCTCGGTTTCATGCGCGCCTGCGGACTCGACCTCGAGAGCCATCCGGAGCTGCGCACGACCGAGGTCTACACCAGCCACGAAGCCTTGCTGCTCGGCTTCGAGGAGGCGATGACGCGCATCGATTCCACCACCGGAGACTGGTACTGCACCTCCGGCCATCTCGTGTGGATCGGCGATCGCACGCGCCAGTTCGACCACGCGCATGTCGAGTATTGCCGCGGCATCAAGAACCCGCTCGGCCTCAAATGCGGGCCATCGCTCAAGGCGGATGACCTGCTTCGCCTGATCGACATCCTCAATCCGGAGAACGAGCCCGGGCGGCTCACGCTGATCTGCCGCGAAGGATCGGACAAAGCCGGCGATCTGCTGCCGCCGCTCATTCGCGCGGTGAAGCGCGAGGGCAGGGCGGTGGTGTGGTCGTGCGATCCGATGCACGGCAACACGATCACGTCGGCGTCAGGCTACAAGACGCGGCCGTTCGATCGCATCCTGCAGGAGGTGAAGACCTTCTTCTCGATCCACGCGGCCGAAGGCACCAATGCGGGGGGCGTGCATCTCGAGATGACGGGCCAGAACGTCACCGAGTGCACCGGCGGCGCGCGCGCCATCACCGACGAGGACTTGAACGACCGCTACCACACGTTCTGCGATCCGCGGCTCAACGCGGAGCAGTCGATCGATCTCGCCTTCCTGCTCGCCGAGCTGTTGAAGCAGGAACGGCAGACGCGGGCGAAGCCGCTGCCCGCCGCGGCGGGATTGTAGCTTGTAACTGGTAATCGCGCATCGCGGGCGGTACACATGGCGGCATGAACACCCGGCCGCCCGACCGTCTGGCGATCGCCCTCGCGCAGCTCAATCCTATTGTCGGCGACGTCGCCGGCAACGCCGCGAAGGCGCGGCGCGCGCGCGCAGCCGCGGCCGCCGACGGCGCCGATCTCGTGCTGTTTTCCGAACTGTTCATCGCCGGCTATCCGCCCGAGGATCTGGTGCTCAAGCCCGCCTTCCAGGCGGCCTGCCGTGCCGCTGTCGAGGCGCTCGCGCGCGAGACCGCCGACGGTGGTCCGGCGACGCTGATCGGCACGCCATGGGTCGAGGACGACAAGCTCTACAACGCGGCGGCGCTCGCCGATGGCGGACGCATCGTCGCGCTGCGCTACAAGGTCGACCTGCCGAACTACGGCGTGTTCGACGAGAAGCGGGTGTTCGTGCCGGGCCCGCTGCCGGGTCCCGTCAACTTCCGCGGCGTGCGGCTCGGCGTGCCGATCTGCGAGGACATCTGGGGACCCGAGCCGGTCGAATGCATCCTGGAGACCGGCGGAGAAATCCTGCTGGTGCCGAACGGCTCGCCCTATCGGCGCAGCGTGATCGACGAGCGCCTCAATATCGCGGTGGCGCGCGTGACCGAGGCGGGCCTGCCGCTCGTCTACCTCAACCAGGTCGGCGGCCAGGACGAGCTCGTGTTCGAGGGCTCCTCCTTCGTGCTCAACGCCGACCGCTCGATGCCGGTACAGCTCCCGGCGTTCCGCGAGGCGGTGGTGACGACGCGCTGGGAGCGCGCGGGTCACGCCTGGGTCTGCGCGCCGAGGCCGGCGGCGACGCTCGACGAGGGCGAGAAGGCCGATTACGCCGCCTGCGTGCTCGGCCTGCGCGACTACGTCGACAAGAACGGCTTTGCCGGCGTCGTGCTCGGGCTGTCGGGCGGAATCGATTCCGCGCTGTGCGCCGCGATGGCGGTCGACGCGCTCGGCAGCAAGCGCGTGCGCTGCGTGATGCTGCCCTATCGCTACACCGCGCAGGAATCGCTCGATGATGCGGCGCAGGTCGCGAAAGCGCTCGGCGTGGAATACGACGTGGTGCCGATCGCGCCCGCGGTCGAGGGGCTGGAGAAGACGCTCGCGCCGCTCTTCGCCGGCCTGCCGCGCGACGTGACGGAGGAGAACCTGCAGTCGCGCGCGCGCGGCACCATCCTGATGGCGATCTCCAACAAGCTCGGCCTCATGGTGGTGACGACCGGCAACAAGTCGGAGATGTCCGCCGGCTACGCGACGCTCTACGGCGACATGAACGGCGGCTTCAATCCGATCAAGGATCTCTACAAGACCGAAGTGTATCGCCTCGCGCGCCTGCGCAATTCCTGGAAGCCGGAGGGCGCTCTCGGGCCTCCCGGGATCGTCATTCCGGAGAACATCCTGGTGCGTCCGCCGACCGCCGAGCTGCGCGAGAACCAGAAGGACCAGGACACGCTGCCGCCCTACGAGGCGCTCGATGCGATTCTGGAGCGGCTGGTGGAACGCGAGGAGCCGATCGCCGAGATCGTGGCGGAAGGGTTCGACCGCGATCTCGTGCTGCGCGTCGACCGCATGCTCAACCTCGCGGAATACAAGCGCCGCCAGGCGGCGCCGGGCGTGAAGATCACGCTGAAGAATTTCGGCCGCGACCGGCGCTATCCGATCGTCAACCGCTTCCGCGATCCCGGCACGCCGGTCCCGCAGCCCGACAAGTCCGTGCTCGCCGCCTCAGCCGCCGCGAAGAGCGAAGCGTTCGATTTTTGAGACGTGGTCGATTGCGACTGCCGCTCGGCAAATTCGCTTGCGCGGCCTTCGACCCGCCCTCATCCTGAGGAGCTCGCCTCGCAAAGCGAGGCGAGCGTCTCGAAGGACGAGGGCGGCCATGTTCGAAGGCGCGTGGCTTTATATGCTGCGATGCGCCGATGGCAGCTACTATGTCGGCACGGCACGCGTTTCACTTGAGCAGAAAGTCGCCGAACATAACGCCGGTCATTACAGCGGCTATACCGCGAAGCGGCGCCCCGTCACCCTCATTTTTTCGCAATGGTTCGAGCGGATTACCGATGCAATCGCAGCGGAACGTCAGGTCAAAGGCTGGTCGCGTGCAAAGAAGGAGGCTCTGATACGCGGTGACTTCGAAGCGTTGAGGATACTGTCAAAGCGTGGCGCCTCGCACCCTTCGAAAGGTGAGCCGTCGGGATGAACGTGTCACGGCCGGGGCCGCCCTCGTCCTTCGAGACGCCTGTCCTCGCTACGCGAGGACAGGCTCCTCAGGATGAGGGCGGAGCGGGCGCTGTGCGAGTGAAGCCGGCAGCAGGATTACCGCGACGCCGGCACGAACGGCGGGCCGACGGTGCGCACGGTGCGCTTGGCGGGATCGGGCGCGGGCTCCGCGGGGGCGGCGCTGTCCGCGGCCGGCGCGGCTGACTGCGGATCCGGCTTCTTCGGGTCCTGCCGGATCGGGCGGCCTTGCGCGTCGCGCGGCTGCGAGAGCGCTTTCGCGCGTTCCGGGGTGACGATGATGTCGCCCTGCTCGATCGTGGTGTCCTTGACCTGGCCGAGGGCTTCCGCCCAGCTCTGGCCCTGCCGGCGGCAGCCGCACGAGGGATTGAACGCGGTGCGGTACTTGAACGCGTTCGGCAGCGCCGAGTACGTGCTGCCGCTCTGCGACACCGCCTGGTTGATGTCCTCGCCCGGATTGCGATGCGACATCAGCACGACCTCGGCGGCCGGGCAGGTCTGAACGCAGGTCTGCGCGTCCTCGGCGAACCTCGCCGGCGTGGTCGCGTACGAGATCGGATAGTAATAGCCGTCGCAGGTGCGCACGCACACGGTGCGATAGGTGCCGGACAGGCTGTCGGGCGAGAAGAAGCCGCCGCCTCCGGCCGGCCCGCTCGGATTGTTTCCGCCGAACAGGGTCTCGAAGAAGCCGCGCTGCTGGTTCGCGGCCGTGCGATATTGCGGCCCGCAGTTGTTTTGCGCGAGCGCGCCGATCACCGAGGCGCGCTGCGCTTCGCGCGTGCCGGCGTCGCCGCCCTGCAGGCGGTCGAGATCGGCGAGCATCTTGTCGAGATTGCCCCGCATCTGCGCAATGCGCTGATTGAGCGGCGAGCACTGCGGGTTCTGCCCGCTGAAGATGGAGAAGAACCCGCCGCCCTGGCAGCCGAGCCGGCGCGAGTCGGCTTGCGTGCGCTCCAGCTCCGCCTGCTGGCGCGCGGACGCTTCCTCGTAGCGCTTGATCTGTTCGGCGCGCGCGGGGTCGCTCGAGCCGCGGTCGATGGTGGCGAGCTGTGTTTCGAGCCGCGCGCAAACCGGGTTCTGCGCGCTCGGCGCCGGCGCCTGCGCGGCCGCCCCGCTCGCGCCGACAAGGCCTGCGAGCACGATGAATGCCGATGCGCGACAGCTTGAGCTCATCCCCCGGTTCCCGCCCGTCGTTGTCTCTGTTTGTCGTACCTTGTTGCCGCCGGTTCGCGCCTGCCGAATATGGCGGCGGAAAAGCGTCGGAATAGTGGCTGGGACCGGCGTCAGGCGGCGCGCGCCGCCACCGGTGCCCGCCGGATCGCCTCGGCCCGCAGATTCCACAACACCCCGGAGATGATCAACCCCGCTCCGGCAAACACGTAAATATCAAGCGATTCGCCGTAAAGCGACCAGCCGACCAGCGCGATCAGCGGAATGCGCAGGAAATCGAGCGGTACCACGAGGCTCGCGTCGCCCGCCCGGAAGGCGTTGGACAGGCAGTAATGCGAGGAGAGGCCCGCCACTCCGAGCGCGATCAGCGGAACGAGGTCCGCGGTGCCGATCTTGAGCACGAAGAACGGGTCGCTGCCGGCAAGGTTCATCGGCAGCTGCATGATGTTCATCCATACGACAATGCCGAAGGTCGTGTCCGTCGCGGTCAGCCGTTTGGTCGTGGTCAGCGTGATCGCGTAGCCGAACGCGGCGAGCAGCACCAGGAATGCGGCGGGCCGAAAACTCTCGAGCCCCGGCCGGATGATCACCAGCACGCCGATGAACCCGAGGATGACGGCGCCGATGCGGCTCGGCGTCATGCGCTCGCCCAGGAAGAACACGGCGAGCAGCGTGGTCCACGCCGGCATGGTGAACTCGAGCGCGAACACCGTTGCGAGCGGCAGCAGGGTCAGGCCGGTGGCCCACAGGTATTGCGAGACGTAATGCACGCCGTTGCGCATGAGGTGCAGCCAGAAATGCCTGGTGCTGACCGTGCGCAGCAGAGCCGGGCGCGCGAGCCCGATCGCGAGCAGGATGACGATGCCGGCCGCATTGCGCACCGCAAGGATCTCGAAAATGGCGAGCGTGCGCCACAGCTCGCGGATCGAGACGGCCATCGCCGAGAACGAGAGCAGGGCGCCGGTCATCCACAGCACGACCGGAACGAGGCGGGGAGGGGTCATTCGCTTTTCGTTGTGATTGTTGCCGTAGCCCGCATGGAGCGAAGCGGAATGCGGGGAAAGCGCCGCCCCGGATTTCGCTTCGCTCCATCCGGGCTACGATTATTCCGCGTCCGGCTGGTTCTCCGGCCGCGCCTTGTCGAAGGCCGGAAGCTTCATGCACGCCGCATCGACGGCGACGATCTTCGGGAACCGGTCGAGCGGAACGTTGAAGCGCCGCGCGTTGTAGACCTGCGGCACGAGGCAGACGTCGGCGAGGGTCACGCGCGCGCCGCAGGCGTACGGGCCGGGCGTCAGCAGCGCCTCGACCGCCTCGAAGCCGACGGTCACCCAGTGCGCGTACCACGCGTTGATCGTGTCCTGCTCCTGCTTGAGCCGGTTCTTCAGATAGAACAGCGGGCTCGTGTTGTTGAGCGGGTGGATGTCGCAGGCGATCGCCTGCGCGATCGCGCGCACCTTGGCGCGCGCGACGGGATCGGCCGGCAGGAGCGGCGGCTCGGGATGCGTCTCGTCGAGATATTCGATGATGGCGAGCGACTGGATGAGCACGTCGCCACCGTCGAGCTTGAGTGCGGGCACGCGCATTTGCGGATTGATCGCGCGGAATTCAGGCAAGTGCTGGCGTCCGCCGCCCTTGGTGAGGTGGATCGACTCCATCTCATAGGGCAGGCCTTTGAGATTGAGCGCGATCCGCGTGCGGTAGGCGGCGGAGGAGCGGAAATAGGAATAGAGCTTCACGGGGTCCTCCAGTATTTCGACGTGAGCGTGGGCAAAATCGCCCGCACGACCTTTCGCGTGGGCACGGCGCCTCGGCGATTTTTGCCACGCGGAAATGCGGAGCAACGCGCCTTTGCCCACCCTACGACTTTTTCTCTGTCAGCGCGCGCGAGCGTTCGGTCAGGCGCTGCATGGCGCGCTCGAAGGCCGGGCGGTCGGCGGCGTCGACCACGTCGATGAGCCGGCGCGCGAACTCGAGCGCGCCCGGCGCGAGATCCTCGTAGATCGTGCGTCCGGCGGGGGTGAGCGAAAGAAAGGTCTCGCGCAGATCGGCGCGGTTGGCGCGCCGGGTGAGGAGCTTGCGCTTCTCCAGCTCCGCCACCGCGCGCGACACCTTGGTCTTGTGCATATGACTGTGCGCGCCCACCGCCTTGCCGGTCATCACGCCGAACTCGCCGAGCGTGACGAGGACGCGCCACTCCGGCACGCCGAGCCCGTAGCGCTCGACATAGATGCGCGAGAGCGCCTGCGACACCAGGCTGGCCAGCACATTGAGACGGTAGGGGAGGAATTCCTCGAGCTTGAGCGGGGCGGCATCCGGCCCGGGCAAGGCATCTCGTTCGGCTGCGGCTTCGCCCACCACGGTCTCCGCGGCTTGATTGGAACAATTCCAAGCAGAAGATGACGGAACTTGGCGGCCCGCGCAACGGGCGGAAAACCGGGCTTGCGCCCCGCGGCGAATAGCGAATAGGGAGTAGCGAATAGTTGCGGCGACCATTCGCAATTCGCTACCCGCTATTCGCCGTTCGTGGATGGGCACATGACCAAAGGCTTCGCGTCGACCGGCGACATGGCCGCAAAGACGGTCTCGTTCGACGAGGTCGGGCCCGGCCTCTATGCCTATACCGCGGAGGGCGATCCCAACTCCGGCGTCATCGTCGGCGACGACGCAGTGATGGTGGTCGATGCGCAGGCGACCCCGGTGATGGCGCAGGACGTGATCGCGCGCGTGCGCGCCATCACCGACAAGCCGATCAAATACGTGCTGCTCACGCATTATCACGCGGTGCGCGTGCTCGGCGCCTCCGCCTACAAGGGCGCCGAGATCGTCGCGTCCGACACTGCGCGCAACATGATCGTCGAGCGCGGCCAGCAGGACATGGATTCCGAGATGGGCCGTTTTCCGCGCCTCTTTCGCGCCGCCGAGTCGATCCCCGGGCTGACCTGGCCGACCATCACCTTCGCGCAGCGCCTCACGGTGTGGCTCGGCAAGCGCGAGGTGCGCATCATGCATCTCGGCCGCGCCCATACGGCGGGCGACGTCGTCGCCTTCGTGCCGGACGCCAAGGTGGTGTTTTCGGGCGATCTCGTCGAATACCGATCCGCCTGCTACTGCGGCGACGCGCATTTCAAGGACTGGCCGGCGACGCTCGACCGCCTGAGCGAGCTCAACGCGCGCGCGCTGGTGCCCGGGCGCGGCGCCGCGCTCGGCTCGCCGGAGCTCGCGGCCGAAGGCATCGCGATGACGCGCGATTTTCTGTCCACCCTCTATGGTTCGGTATCGAAGAGCGCCGAGGCCGGGCGCTCGCTCAAGCAGGCCTTCGATGCGGCGCGCGAGGTGATGGACCCGAAATTCTCCTCCTTCGCGATCTACGAGCATTGCCTGCCGTTCAACGTCTCGCGCGCCTACGACGAAGCCAAAGGCATCGACGTCCCGGTGATCTGGACCGCCGAGCGCGACCGCGAGATGTGGGCCGCGCTGCAGGGGTGAGCGCGGATGAATCGTAGGGTGGGCACGTCGGGACGCACGATGTACTACTCGCCGGCGGCTCGGCCGCCTTTGCCCACCCTACGGTCGTGGTAATCTCGGGACACCAAGCTATGGGAGAACGCCGATGTCAGACGACACGCCGCGTCTTTTCATTCCGGCGCTTGCGCCGATCTATCAGAAGCTCGACTGCGTGGCGCTGCCACTGTTGCGCTTCGCGATGGGCGTGATTCTCATCCCGCACGGCTGCCAGAAACTCCTTGCCTGGTTCGGCGGCCGCGGGCTCGACGCCTTCGCGCAGACGTTCGGAAACATGGGGTACAAGCCCGGGCTGTTCTGGGCGGTTCTGGTCGGCCTGACCGAGGCGCCCGGCGGCTTGCTGCTCGCGATCGGCTTGTTCACGCGGCCGGCGGCGCTCGCAATCGTCATCTTCATGTGCAACGCCATCTACTGGACCTCGCAGCGCGGCTTCTTCTGGACCGGCGGCGGCAGCGAATATTCGATCCTCATCCTGGTGGTCGCGCTCGTCTTCCTGATCCGCGGCGGCGGTCACGCCTCGGTCGACCGGATGATCGGGCGGGAGTTCTGAGATCGTGCCGGCGGCGGATCGCAAGGCGCTCTATCGCTACGGCTACCGCCGCTCGCCCGATCAGGACGCGAGAGCAATCCCGCATCATCACGTCGTCGTGGTCGGCGCCGGGCCGGTCGGCCTCTCCGCCGCGCTCGACCTCGCCTGGCGCGGCGTGCCGGTGGTGGTCCTCGACGACGCCGACCGCATCGGCACCGGCTCGCGCGGCATCTGCTGGGCGAAGCGCACGCTCGAGATCTGGGATCGCCTCGGCGTGGCCGAGGGCATGGTCGCGAAGGGCGTGACGTGGAAGCTCGGCAAGGTGTTTCAGGGCGACGATCTGGTCTATTCGTTCGATCTCCTGCCGGAAGGCGGCCACAAGCTGCCCGCCTTCATCAATCTGCAGCAGTATTACGTCGAGCACGCGCTGGTCGAGCGCTGCGCCGAGAACGCGCGCATCGATCTGCGCTGGAAGCACAAGGTCACCGGCATCGAGCAGCGCAACGATCGCGCGCGCCTCGTCGTCGATACGCCGGAGGGACGCTACCGCCTCGAGGCCGACTGGGTCGTGGCCGCCGACGGCGCGCGCTCGACCTTGCGCGAGCTGCTCGGCCTCGCTTTCACGGGCGTGAGCTTCGAGGACAAGTTCCTGATCGCCGACGTGCGCATGGCGGCGGATTTCCCGACCGAGCGGCGGTTCTGGTTCAATCCGACCTTTCATGCCGGCCAGTCGTCGCTCATGCATCGCCAGCCCGACAACGTCTGGCGCATCGACCTCCAGCTCGATCCGGACGCGGACGTCGAGACCGAGCAGGCGCCCGAGCGCGTCATCCCGCGCCTCGCCCGCGTTCTCGGCGACCGCCCGTTCGAGCTCGAATGGGTGTCGCTCTATCGCTTCAACTGCCGCCGCCTGGACCGCTTCATCCATGGCCGCGTGATCTTCGCCGGCGACGCCGCCCACCAGGTCTCGCCATTCGGCGCGCGCGGCGCCAATTCGGGCGTGCAGGACGCCGAGAACCTCGCCTGGAAGCTCGCCTCCGTGCTGCGCGGTGACGCGGATGCCGCGCTGCTCGGATCTTATGAGAACGAGCGCATGCAGGCGGCGGACGAAAACATCGCCCATTCGACCCGCTCGACCGATTTCATCGCGCCGCATTCGGCGGCCGAGCGGCGGCTGCGCGACGCGGTGCTCGCGCTCGCGCCCAGGGCCGAGTTCGCGCGCCGCATGGTCAATTCCGGCCGCCTCTCGGTCGCGACGATTTACGATACGCCGCTGTCAACGCCCGACGAGACGCCGTTCGCAGGCGCGGCGAAATTGGGCGCGCCGGTCCCGGATGCGCCGATGCGCGACGCGACGGGCGCCGACGGCTTCCTGCTCGAGCGGCTCGGGGGCGTGCCCGAGGTGCTCTACGTCAAGGACGGCACGCGACCGTCGCCGCCGGCGGACGTCAGACTTACGGTGATCGGCGAAGACCTGATCGACGACGCCGGCCTCTTTGCGGCGCGCTTCGACGCCACGCCCGGCGCGACCTATGTGCTGCGTCCGGACCAGCACCTCGCCGCGCGCTTCCGCACTTTCGACGGCGCGAAAGTCGCGCAGGCGCTGCGCCGCATGTTCACGAGGTAGACATGACCAAGCTCGTCACCGCCTCCCGCTTCGCCGATCCCGATGCCGCGTACGTGGCGCTGGCCGAAGCGCGCCGCGGCCTCAGTGTCGAGGCGGCGGCCGCGCTCGACGCCAGGCTCGTCCTCATCCTGGCTAATCACATCGGCGATCTCGACGTGCTGCGCGAGGCGATCGCGCTCGCCAAGTCATGCGCTAATTCGTCGGAGCGAGGTTGATCTCCTTGGCGAGGCTGACGGTGGCGGCCACGTCGTCCCGCACGAACTTGCCGAACTCGTCGACGCTCATCGGCATCAGCTGAACGCCGAGGGTCGCCAGCTTCTCCCGCACGGCGGGCGTCTGCAGCGCCTTTTGCGTCTCGTCATGCAGTTTGTCGATGATCGCACGTGGCGTCGCGGCCGGCGCTGCCAACCCGCCCCAAAAAAGGTACTGCGCGCGCGGATAGCCGGCCTCGACGACCGACGGCACCTCTGGCAGCAGATCCGCTCGTTTCGGCGTGCTGACGGCGAGCGCCACGACTTTGTCGTTCTTGATATTGGGCAGTGCCGGCGCGATCGGCAGATAATAGTAGTCGACGCGTCCCGCCATCACTTCGGTGACCGCCTCGACCGGCCCGCGGAACGGGATGTGCTGGACCTTGATGTCGGCGGCAAGACGCAAGCGTTCGCCCGCCATGTGCGAGGCGGCGCCCACGCCGGCGGAAGCAAAGTTCAATTCGCCCGGTTTCGCCTTGGCGGCGGCAATGAGATCGCCGACCGATTTCCATCCCTTTGAGGGCCCGGTCACCAGGACGTTCGGCTGAATCCCGAACATGACGACCGGCGTGAAGTCATGCACGGTGTCGAAGGGCAGCGTCTTGTGCAGGACGACCTGCGAGCTCATCGAGGACGAGCTGAGCAGAATTGTGTAGCCGTCCGGATCGGCCTTGGCCACGGTCGCAGCGCCAAGAATGCCGCCGCCGCCCGGCCGGTTCTCGATCACGAAGGACTGGCCGAATTGGCGCGAAATCTGATCGAGCACGACGCGCGCCACGATGTCGGTGGCGTTGCCGGCGCTGAACGGGCTGATCACCTGAATGGGGCGCGAGGGCCAGGTTTGGGCGCCGGCGGCCGAAGCCGTTGCGACGAACGCGGCGCCGGCGAGCGCGCACACGATGCGGAACGATGCCATGCGATTTCCTCCGTTGACCCAGGATGCGCCACGCAGGCGCGCGTTGACAACGCCTCAGGACCTTTCGGGGCTGCGATAGCGCGCCGCAGGCGGCCGCTGCTGGCGCACATCGCCCAGAAGACAAATCAGACCTCATTCCTTATCTTGAGCGATCGACGTCCTGCGCGAGGCGATCGCGCCGGCGACGGAGGGACGCCTGTATGACCCTCACTGGACGATGCGTCGCGTTGCTCGCGGCGCTGCTCTGCGCGATGGCACCTGCCGGCGCGCAGTCGGCCGACACCATTGATCGGCCGGTGACCATTTATGTCGCCGGCACCGCGGGCGGCGGCATCGATCTCTATGCGCGGCTGGTGGCGCGCCACCTCGGCCGGCATATCCCGGGCCGCCCGACCGTGACGGTGCAGGACATGCCGGGCGCCGGCGGCATCCGTGCGGCGGCGTATCTCGCGACGGCGGCGCCACGCGACGGCACCGCGATGACCACTTTCGCCAGCGGTCCGGTGCTGGAGCCGCTCATCGGCGGCCGCAATCCCGGCTACGACATGAGCCAGTTCACCTGGATCGGCGCCGTCACCAGGGACGTCGGGCTCTGCGTCGCGTGGGCGGCGTCGCCGTTCAAGACCATCGACGATGTGAAGAAGCAGGTGATGATCGTCGCCGGCACCGGGGCCGGCTCCGAGACCGACACGTGGCCGGTCATTCTCAACGACGTGCTCGGCACCCGTTTCAAGGTGGTGACCGGCTATCTCGGCAGCCAGGAGACGATCCTGGCGATGGAGCGCGGCGAGGCCCATGGCCGCTGCATCTTCAGCTACTCCGCGCTCAAGATCGCCAGGCCCGACTGGCTGCGCGACAAGAAGATCAACGTCCTCGTTCTCACCGCGCTGGACAAGAGCCCCGACTTCCCCGGCGTGCCCGCGGTCGTCGATCTCGTCGCCAAGCCGGAGGACCGCCAGCTGCTCGAGCTCATGGTCGGACCTGCCGGCATGGCGCGGCCGTTCGTGGCGCCGCCCGGACTGCCCGCGAGCAAGGCCGCGCTGTTGCGGCGCGCCTTCGACGCCACCATGGCGGACGCGGAATTCCGCGCCGAAGCGGCCAAGATCCAGGCCGATCTCGCGCCGTCGACCGGGGAGGACGTGCAAAAGCTGGTCGCGCGCATTTACGCGACGCCACGACCAGTGATCGAGCGCCTCAGGAAGATCCTGGTGCCGTAGAAAGAGGCTGCCGATTGAGCGGGTGGCGGGCGGTCGACCAATGTCTTGACAACAGCTCGTTCAATTCTTACTCTTACCAGTAAGAGTTGGAATGGAGCCGGAATGCGCATCACATCCAAAGGCCAAGTTACCATCCCGCTTGCCATCCGTGAGAAGGCAGGGCTGTTGCCGAACACCGAGGTCGAGTTCGATTTCGACGGCAAGGCCGTCCGTATCAGTCGGGCGCGACGCAAGACCGGCAGCAGCCGTGGCGCGCAATTGGTCGCGCATATGCGTGGGCGCGGCGACAGCACCATGACCACTGACGAGATACTGGCTCTCACTCGCGGCGAATGACGGGCGTCCTGGTCGACAGCAGCGTAATCCTCGACATCTT
>WNFC01001312.1_pt1 | contig 25840 bp, 26 predicted proteins | sample 5400541 | NCBI WGS metagenome assembly WNFC01 (sample SAMN13153342, study PRJNA577476) | soil metagenome | isolation source: 120 cm saprolite under Douglas fir tree site 2 hole 2 replicate 1 | place: USA:California | collected 2015-04-18 | reverse complement strand
TGCTTCTTCAGCCGCCTGCGCTGACGGCGCCGCAGGCGCCGTCAGCGCAGGCGGCGATTGTGGTGACGGCGGCGCGAGTGAAGGTGGCGTCTGAGCAGACGCCGCCGTCACGCATCCGCCGAGCACGCAACATAAGATCGCGCAACGTAAGATCGCGCGGGATAAAATAACGATGTCCACCAACCGCCGCACAACATCAGTATCCGCGCTCGCCGAGCGCGGGCAAGCGGGTGTGCCGCGCCGCCGCGCGCGGCGTGCAGAGCAACAGCGCGCGCCTCACGTCCGCGAAAGCCTCGCTTTCGCGGACGTTTCATATAAAATCGCTGCGTCGGCGGCGCGCTTGGCGCGCCGCCGACGCAGCAAGTCGCGATGGCTTCGAGGAAAGAAAAACGGCCGCTGATTGGCGCGCACGTGTCGATCGCGGGCGGCGTCAGCCAGTCGCTGGCCCGCGGCCGGCAGATCGGCTGCGATTGCATCCAGATTTTCACCAAGAGCTCGCGCCAGTGGGCCGCCAAGCCTTACTCGCGCGAGGAAATCGAGGCATTCAAAAGCGCACAGGCCGAAACCGGGATCAAAATGGTCGTCGCGCACGACTCCTACCTCCTCAATCTCGGCGCGCCCGAAGAGAAACTGCGCAAGCGCTCGGTCGAGGGCCTCATCGACGAACTGGAGCGCTGCGAGGCGCTCGGCGTGCCATTTCTAATCGCGCATCCGGGCTCCCACGTCGGCTCAGGCGAAGAGGCGGGTATTGCGACAATCGCCCGCTCGATCGACGAGGCGCACAAATCGTGCGCCGGTTTCAAAGCCAGGATCGCGGCGGAGATCACAGCGGGGCAGGGGAGCAATCTCGGCTACTCGTTCGCGCAGATGGGGCGCATCTTCGACGCAGTCAAGGAGAACGAACGCCTGCGCCTGTGCTTCGACACCGAGCACGCTTTCGCCGCGGGCTACGATATCCGCAGCGATGAAGGCTACGAGCGTACGTTCGCGGAACTGGACCAGCACGTCGGACTCAAGCGGCTGGTCGCCTTTCATCTCAACGATTCGCTCAAGCCCTTTCACTCGCGCGTCGACCGCCATGAGCATATCGGCAAGGGCCACCTCGGCGTCGGGCCGTTCGAGCGCCTACTCCACGACCCGCGCTTCTTCGGCCTCCCGATGTGCCTGGAGACCGAGCCCGGCCCCGACATGAAGGACATCGCCAAGGACGTCGTCACGCTGCGCAAGCTGCTGGAATCGCAAGACTGACACGCAAACTAACCCCAAGACTGGTACGCAAAACTGGCACGATGGAGAAACGAATCCTGACCGGCGATCGCCCTACCGGCCCGCTGCATCTCGGACACTACGTTGGCTCGTTGCAAAACCGCGTCCGTCTGCAGCACGACTACGACACCTACATCCTGATCGCGGACATCCAGGCGCTGACCGACAACTTCGAGCATCCCGAGAAGCTCGAGGCCAACGTCTTCGAGGTCGCACTCGACTATCTCGCGGTGGGGCTGGACCCGGAGCGGGTCAAAATCGTCGTGCAATCGATGGTGCCGGAACTGAGCGAGCTTACGACCTACTTCATGAACCTCGTGACGGTCGCGACGCTCGAGCGCAATCCCACCGTCAAGGACGAGATCAAGCAGCGCAACTTTAAACGCGGCGTGCCGGTGGGTTTCTGGTCGTATCCGATTTCGCAGGCCGCCGACATCGCTATCTTCAAGGCCGAGCTGGTGCCGGTCGGCGAGGATCAGTTGCCGATGATCGAGCAGACGCGCGAGATCGTGCGCCGCTTCAACTCGCTCTATAAAAAGGTGCTGGTCGAGCCGCGCGCGATGCTGGGGCAGATGGCGCGGCTGCCCGGCACCGACGGCGGGACCAAAATGTCGAAGTCGCTCGGCAACTGCATCTACCTGGGCGATCCGACCGAGGCGGTGCGCAAGCGCGTGATGTCGATGTTCACCGACCCCACGCGGATTCATCCAACCGATCCCGGCCACGTCGAAGGCAATCCGGTCTTCACTTATCACGACGTGTTCAACCCGGATAAGGCGTCGGTTGATGAGCTCAAGGAGCGCTATCGCAAGGGCACGGTGGGCGACGTCGAGGTGAAGCAGAAGCTGTTCGACGCGCTCGAGGCGTTCCTGCGGCCGATTCGCGAGCGGCGCGCCGAGTTCGCGGCCAAGCCCGCGCGAGTGCGCGAGATCATCATGGAAGGCACGCGCAAGGGACGAATAGTCGCGCAGTCCACGATGGACGAGGTGCGCGCCGCGATGAAGCTCGACTACAAACTAGTGTAATTTCTCATTAGTAAGTTGCATGCAATAGCTTGTCATCAGAGGCCGCCGTAATATAAGCCAACCGGTGCCTCTTCTGTCATCTGAGCGAGCGTTGCGCGAGTCGAAGCACCCCCGATCTTTCAGGACGAGCATTGCAAGAGTCTCCGAGCATAAGGAGTCGGGGTCCCTCGACTACGGCAGCCTACGCTCGGGATGACAAAAGAAGAAAGCTTACCGACGCGGTCCTCAGCGCGTATTCCACCGCACGTTTGCTAACGCGACCCTGTTCCGCGGCTTCCCATGTGCCTTCCGTCGCGGCTGAACTTGCCGCGGCGCGCTCGACGCCTTAACAAACCGCGCGCGCGCGTTCACGATGAGATGACTTGCGCTCCGCGATGAAGCCAGCCTCGGCGGACTTTGCGGAACGAGAGGACGTGCCCGTCGTTGGAAAGTCTGAGGGAAAGTCCGAGCATTGGCGCCGACGTTGCGTTTAAGGGAAGTCCGCCCCGCGCGCAGGTCGGCTATCCCCGCCTGATCGAATTCTTTCTGCTCCTCGCGCTGGGAATGTTGGGATGGTTTCTCTGCTCGCCGGTGCTTCCGATACCGGCGGACAAACATCTTCGCGCGATCTCGATCGCGCTGGCGGAGATGCTGTTCCTGGTTGGACTAGGATGTCTGGCGGCGCGCCGGCCGGGCTTTGCTCCGAGCGCGCTCAGACGCCGATTCGCAGCCGTCGATGCGACCGCAAGCCTGGCTGAATTGATTTATGCCGCAGCCGGCGCGGCGGCGGTATCGATCCTTGGCACACGTATCATACAGATGATCGTGGTCAAGGCGTTGTGGGCGCCTGCGCTCGCCGCCAAGGCCCCGCCCGCTATGAAGGAAGTCGGCCGCAAGGCCTTCGAGCTGTTCAAGGCCCATCCCGCGGCTATCGGCGTGGGCTTTCCGATTATCGAGGAGATCCACTTCCGCCTGTTCCTCATGACCGCGATCGTATGGCTGATAACCAAGTTGTTGCGCGCGCCCGCGGGCGGGCTTAGAGCGAGCGGATGGTGGACGGCGATCGTGATCCAGGGGTTGCTGTTCGGCGCGATCCACGCGGCCACCGGCGAGGGCACGCTTTGGTGGGAGCCGCGCGTGGTGCAGATGCTGCTCGAGCCGCGCACGGTTGCCGGAATCGTACTCGGCTACGTCTATTGGCGCTGGGGCTTGGAGACGTCGATTCTCGCCCACGTGATCGCGGACATGAGCGTGCTCTGCTACCTGACGCTCTTCGCCCACGGCGCCTAGGCCGCCGCGTCAGCCGGCGGCGACCGCACGTTCAACCGCCTTCGGCGATTTCTCGATCACTCGCAGCAGGATGCGTGCGGGGCGGTCGGGAACGGCCCGGCCCTGCTCCCATTCCTGTACGGTGCGGACGCTGAATCCGAACCGCCTGGCGAATTCCTTTTGCGAAAAGCCGAGCCCGCGCCGAATTGCCCTTACGTCAGGAAGCCGGGGACTAATGATCCGTCGCCAATCCCGGCGCGACATGTCGGGCGCCGTGTCGGCGTCTGCTGCGATCATCGCGTCGATTTCTTCGTCGGTGGTTTTGCGGATGCGCGCGAGATCGGCTCGCGGCTTGGATTTAACAATCTCACTCAGGGAACGCCTCACGGTAGGCATCGCGTTCTCTCCTCTTCGCAGGACGCGCGGAAATGACCCGGCGCCGGTTGCCGCGCCACGTGTACACCACGACGAAAGTTTCCGTGCCGATTTCGCCTGTTGCGATTATGCGGCTCTCGCCGTAGTTGCGGCGCCGGTCGTCCTCTTCGAGCAGCGGCCGCACGAAGATTTGGCAGGCATATTCAAAGTCGAATCCACGGTCCGCTCGGTTGCGGTTACTCTTCGCCTCATCCCATTCAAAGAGAAGCGAATGATCCATAGTACGGGATTCACGTACTCCTGCGCAACCCTCTCCTGTCCTCTACCGCGCTCCGCTGCCAACCATTGCGATATCTACGCCTGTCCGGTCCGCTCAGCGGTCGCCGCGGCTCAGCACGCCCGACTTCTCCATTTCGCTGATGCGATCCGCGGAGTAGCCGAGACGGCCGAGAATCTCAGCGTTGTGCTCGCCCAGAAGCGGAGCCTGCAGGTCAAGCTCGGTTGGAAAATCGGAGAAGCGCAGCGGCACGCCCGGGATATCGTACTCGCCGATTATGCGGTCGCGGATTTTCCGTACCGTCCGCCGCTCACGCAGATGCGGATGGTTCACGGCCTCCTCGACCGACAGAATCGGCGCCACCGGAATCCGGTTTTCCTCGAGCTTGCGCAGAATCGTGGCGTCGTCGGGCTGCGAGTCGAGCCAGGCCTGAATGATGCCGGTGATCTCGGCGAGGTTGGCCGCGCGCGCACCCACAGTTGTGAAGCGCGGGTCGGCGGCCAGTTCCGGCCGGCCCATCGTGCGGCACAGCGCGGCGAACTGATGGTCCACCGGCGCCATGATGAACAAGTAGCTCTCCGGCCCTTTGCCCTTGAAAATTCCGATGATCGGGACGGCGGTGTGATGCGAGCCGGCGCGCTTGGGCTTCACCTTGCCGCCGCTTGCGCTATACATCTGCACGTTCAACTCATGGCAATGGAAGTAGCTATCGAGCAGCGATACATCCAGGTGTTGGCCGCGGCCGGTCTTGTCGCGATAGAGCAGCGCGCACGCGATGGCGGCGAGCGCGTGAACGCCGGTCGAGACGTCGCCCAGCCCGAGCATCGGAAACGACGGCGGCCCGTTGGGATCGCCAATCATATAAGTCACGGCCGCGTAGCTCATCCCGATGTAATCGTAGCCTGGGCGATTGGCGAGCGGGCCGGTCTGCCCGAATCCCGAGACCGAGCACATGATGAGCCGCGGATTAATCTTGCTGACCTCTTCCCAGCCAAGACCCATCCGCGCGATCGTTCCCGGGGAGTAGTTTTCGATCAGCACGTCCATCGTGGGCAGCAATTTCTTGATGACCGCGAGACCTTCGGGCTTCTTTGGGTCGAGGCAGAGGCTTTTCTTGCCGCGGTTCTGCTGCACGAAGTACGCGCTGCGGCCGTCCTTCAGAAACGGAAAGGCGCGCGAGAAATCGCCCTTGGGCGGAAACTCCACCTTGATGATGTCGGCGCCAAGCTCGGCCATCAGCCGCGTCACGGTCGGACCGGCGAGCGCCTGGGTGAAGTCCAGAACCTTGTAACCGTCAAGAACGTGAGCCGGCTTGGATGTTGGCATCGTCAAATATCCTTCTCTGTAATTGCTCTGTAATTGCCCAGGCAGTTTTGACGCGAACAGCTTCCGCGCCGGGCGGAATCGTTCGCGCGATGTTCCAAAAAAATCGTCAATACGCCTTGGCGAAGAAGGCACGCTCTTTCGCGACCTCGCCGCAGACGAGGCATCGGCCGGCCGCGCCGCTCTGTCCCAGCGGAATCGCGCGGCAGGTCGCGCGCGTCTCCTCGCGAATCCGGGTCTCGCACGCCGCGCTCCCGCACCAGTAGATGTCGGCCATCCCGCCGCCGCCTTCGCCTTCCATCTGCGCGCGAAACTTCGCGTAGTCGTCGAACTCGCGGGTGTTGGCGCGCATCGTGTCGCGCGCCTGCGTGTAGAGGCTCTTCTGCACGTCGTCAAGCAGCGCCCTTAGATGTGCCGCAAGGCCGTCGAGCGACGCGACGACTTTGCCTTCCTTGCCTAAGCGGTCGCGGCGCGCGAGCACGGCGTTGCGCGCGGCGACGTCGCGCGGGCCAATCTCGATTCGCACCGGCACGCCGCGCATCTCCCAGTCGTTGAATTTGAAGCCGGGCGTCAGCCCTTCGCGATCGTCGAGCCGCACCCGCACGCCTGCCGCCTCCAGCGCGTCGCGCGCCGCGCGCGCGGCGGCGAGCACTGGTTCACCCTCCTCGGCCTTGCGCCAGATCGGCACGACCACGGTCTGGAACGGCGCGACCGCCGGCGGCAGGCGCAATCCCTGGTCGTCGCCGTGGCTCATGATGATCGCGCCCAAAAGCCGCGTCGACACGCCCCAACTGGTTTGATGCGGATACTGGAGCTGGTTTTGCGTGTCGAGGAAGCGAATCTCGAAGGCGCGCGCGAAGTTGTCGCCGAGATAATGCGAGGTGCCGCATTGCAGCGCCCGCCCGTCGCCCATCAGCGACTCGATCGAATAGGTCTCTTCGGCTCCCGGGAAGCGCTCGGCCGCGCTTTTGCGCCCCGTCACCAGCGGCACCGCGAGAAAGTCCTCGACGAAGCCGCGATAGACCTCGAGCATCGTGAGCGCCTCGCGCTCGGCCTCTTCCTTGGTCGCGTGCGCGGTGTGGCCCTCCTGCCAGAGAAATTCTGTGGTGCGCAAAAACGGCCGCGTGCGCATCTCCCATCGCACCACGTTGCACCACTGGTTGATCATCAGCGGCAGGTCGCGATGCGAGTGGATCCACTGCGCGAACATGTAGTTGATGATCGTCTCGGAGGTCGGGCGCACGATCAGCGGCTCTTCCAGCTCCTTGCCGCCGCCATGGGTAACCACGGCGACCTCGGGCGCGAAGCCCTCGACGTGCTGCGCCTCTTTTTGCAGGAAGCTTTGCGGGATGAAGAGCGGGAAGTAGGCGTTGCGCGCGCCGGTCTTTTTGATCCGGCGGTCGAGTTCGTCGCGCAGCGCCTCCCAGATCGCGAATCCGTCGGGGCGGAACACGATACATCCGCGCACCGGCGAATGGTCGGCGAGTTCGGCGCGCGCGATTATCTCGTTGTACCAGGTGGCGAAGTCGACGCTTCGCGGGGTGACTTTCTTTTCGTCCTGCTTGTCGGCCATGCGATGGTTTTCCAAGCGTGAAGAATACACTGCGCCGCCCGCCAAAGCATCGGCGCGCCGCGTTCATGTTCGGCACGCGCGAGCGGCCTTGCCTTTCGCCGCTGGCTCCTCAACTATTGCGCTGTGATAAGTCGGTTGGCTCGCAGCTTAGGCGGCGGTGCGCGTTCTTGGCAACAGTCTGACGCTATCCTGGTGTGAGGGAGGAGCAGGTGCGGATGAAAAAAATGCTTCATATCGCGAAACCCGGTGCAGGCGCGCGATGCGGCGGTAGCCGCTGCCGCGCGAGTGGTCTCCTTATGCTGTTGGCGGGTGTTGCGATCGCACTTGCAGGAATGCGGGTAGGCGCGCAGGCCGAAGAGGGGGCGATGAACCCTGCGCCGCTCCCGGCCTCGCCATCGCAAGACTCACGCACGATCGAGGTTACCGGCAACGGCGAGGCCCACGTGGCCCCGGATGTCGCCTCGCTCAACCTCGCGATCGAGACTCATGCCGCGACCGCCCAGCAAAGCGCGGGCCAGAACGCGGCGCTCGCACAAAAGGTCGTCGACGCGCTGAACACCAAGCTCCAGAGCAAGGGCAAGGTATGGACCGGCGGCTACTCGCTTTATCCCGAGTACAACGAGCCACGCCCCAACGAGAAGCCGGTCGTCACCGGCTACCGCGCCGAAAACTCGATCACCGTGGAGACGGGCGAGATCGGGATGCTCGGTGGCTTGATTGACACCGCGATCGAAGCCGGCGCCAACCGAATCAACTTTCTCAACTTCACGCTGCGTGACGAAAGCCACGCCCGCAACCAGGCGATCGCGCTGGCCGCCAAGGACGCGCAGACGCAGGCCGACTCGCTGGCCAAGTCGCTGGGCGTCAAGCTTGGGCCGGTGGTCAAGGCAACCACCGAAGCGGAAGCCAGGCCGATGCCGCTGATGCGGATGGGGGCGATGGCGATGAGTTCGTCGATGGGCGCGCCGACGCCGGTGCAGCCCAACGAAGTCACGGTCCCCGCGACCGTTTCGATTACCTACCAGATCCAGTAGGCGCTCTACGACATGCCATTAAAGATTGCCTATAGGCGATGCACCAAAGGCTAGTTGCGGCAGGGCAATTTGCCGCGTCTCGATCAACCGGCCTTAACAATATTAGCCGACATCGGGCACGCCGGGGGCGAATCATCCGCGCGCACGAGATAGTCTGCATCCCGGATGTCAATTCCAGTCGAATTGGCGGCCACCGGCAGGTCTGAGACTTCTGTCGTCGAACTTCAGCCCGGGCGTGTGGCGGCCTTGCCGGGGATACCGGCCGTCGAAGTCCGGCCCTCGGCGCTGCCGGGCCGGCCGCTGCGCACGATCGACGTCGTCGGCAGCGGCGAGTCGCGTACCACTCCCGATCGCGTGCGGCTTAATTTCATGATCGAAACCCAAGCGCTCTCAGCGCATCAGAGCGCCACGGCAAACGCCGAGCTCGTACTGAGAGTGGCGGAAGTGTTGGCGGAACGGCTTCGCGGCGGAGGCGTGTTTCGGGCCGGCATCTGCTCGCTCTATCCCGAATACGAGCATCCGCGAGGGCGCCAAAAGGCGGTCGTGACCGGCTATCGCGCCGAGAATTCGATTACCGTCGATGCCGACGCCAACGCGATCGTCGGGTTGTTGATAGACGACGCGTTCAGCGCGGGCGCGAGCCGTATCAACTATCTCGACTTCGTCCTCGCTGACGACAGCCGGGCCCGCAGCGAAGCGATTGCTCTGGCCGCGCTCGACGCGCAGGCGCAAGCCGCGTTACTCGCGCGCTCGCTCGGCGTCAGGCTCGCGCGCGTGCTGCGAGCCGTCAGCGAGGCCCAGGTGCGGCTGGCGACGGCGCAGGAGCTGGCAGTATCGCCTGCGCGGCCGCGCGAGATCACGGTACCCGCGACGGTTTCGATTACCTATCAGATCGAGTAGCCTTAGCCTCCGCACCGGGTGCGGAGATGCTGAAGCCTGGAGACACTGCGCCGACATTCGATCTTCCCTGTGCGGCCGGCGATCGCGCCGGACGGCTGCGGCTTTCTCAGATCGATTCCGAGATGGTCGTGCTGTTCTTCTATCCGCACGATTTCTCGTTTATCTGTCCGACCGAGGTCGTCGGCTTCCACAAATCCCGCGAGGCGTTTGCCGCCGAGCATACCAGCGTTGTCGCGGTCAGTGTCGATGACGTGGAGACGCATTTGCGCTGGGCGCGCGAGCTGGGCGGAATCAGCTACCCGTTGTTGGCCGACGAGGGCGGCAAGCTCGCGCGGGCGTACGGCGTGTTCGACGAGAGCGCGGGGTTGGCGATGCGCGCGACATTTATCCTGGACTCCAAACACATGATCGTCTATTGCGTCGCGTGCCCGGTGAACGTCGGCCGCAGCGTGAGCGAGACGCTCCGCGTGGTGCGCGCGCTTCGCTCGGGGCGGATGTGTCCGGCGGATTGGGAACCATCCGTCAATCCGGCCCCGCCTATTAGAACTACCGATTCCTAGCTCCGGCTGAGCGAGCGTGGCGGCCCTCGATCCAACCGAAAAGAAACGTCTCATCGAGCGTCTCTCAAGTATCCGCGAAATCGTTTTCGGGATGCAGGACGGAATTCTCACCACGGCCGGCGTGCTCGCGGGACTGAGCGGCGCCGTCGCGGTCCATCGCCAGGTGATCCTCGCCGCGCTCGCGTCGACCGCCGCCGGCGCGCTCTCGATGGGTGCCGGGGCGTACCTCGGTGCGCGGGCCGAAACCGAGGTGCTGAGCAGCGAGCTTGAACGCACGCGCGAAGAGGCCGCCGCCGAGCCTTATCTGCTCCAGGAGCGTCTGCTCCACGAGCTTGAGCACGAGGGGCTGAGCCGCGAGGCCGCTTACCGGGTCGTCCAGCTTCTGAGTTCCGCGCCGCAGGCGTTGCTCTCGACCGCCGAGGTCAAGATGTACGGGCTGAGCCGCCAGGCGCTAGGCAGCGCCGCCGTCGACGGCATCACGATGGGCGTCGCGTTCCTGGTTGGCGCGGTGGTGCCGCTGCTGCCTTTCATTTTGATTCCGTCCTTTGGGCCCGGCGACCACTTCGGGCTCCTGGCCGCGATCGCGACGACGGCGCTGGCGCTGTTCGCGATCGGGTATTTCCAGGGATGGCTCGCGCAGCGCAGGCGGCGATGGCTTTCCGGGCTGCGTTTTCTGGCGGTCGCGCTCGGTGCGGCGATAGCCGGCTACCTTATCGGCCTGGCAATCGCGCCGCTGGGTGGCCCCGTGCCAATTCCGATCGCGCCATGAAGCCCGGCGCCTATGCATCGCTGACCGCATTTCTCGCCCACTGGCGGGCGCTCAAGCACGCGAGCGCGGGTGCGCTGAACGTGGACGAGCTTGCTCGCCGCAACGAGATGGACGAGCTTGCTCGCCGCAACGAGATGGACGAAATTATCGCGTTGCTGCGGCCCGAGGAGCGCGCGGCGCTGGAGGCGGCGAGTGCCAATGACAGGTCCGCAGGTGCCGGCGCCGCGCGACGCCATCGTGAACGCGCCGAACTAAGGCTCGCGCGAGAACTTCGCGCCCGCGGCTTGCTCGCGGAGTAGAAGCCGATGCCGGTGGAAAGGTGATCGCGTACATCATCCGGCGAATCGTTTATGGTGCGGCGGTCCTGCTTGGCACCTCGATCATCACCTTCACCATCGCCTTCGTAATTCCGGCGGACCCCGCGGTCGCGATGGCGGGTGCGAAGGCCGATCCGCAGACCCTCGCCACCATCCGCCATCAACTCGGCCTCGACCAGCCGGTCTATCTCCAGTACGCACATTACCTCGGGCGCGCGCTGCACGGCGACCTCGGCCGCTCTTACATCCGACGCGCGAGCGTGACGCAACTGATCCTGAGCCGCTTTCCAGCCACGGCCATCCTGGCGCTTAGCGCGATGGCACTCTCCCTCGCGTTGGGCATTCCGATGGGGATGGTCGCGGCGGCGTGGCGCGGGCGCGCGCTCGACAATCTGCTGCTCTTCATCTCGCTCGCGCTGATCTCGGTGCCGGTCTTCTGGCTCGGCACGATGCTGCTGATCGCGGGAGGTCTTTACCTGCGCTCGTTTCCGCTGGGCGGCTTCGACGGACTTAAGAGCCTGGTGCTGCCGACTATCGCGCTCGCGCTCGGCTCGGCCGGCTACTACTCACGTATCCTGCACACCAACCTGGTCGAGGCGTTGGAGCAAGACTATATCCGCACCGCGCGCAGCAAGGGGCTCTCTGCCACGCAAGCGCTCATCCGCCACGCGATGGCGAACGCGATGCTGCCATTGGTGACGCTCGCGGGACTCGACCTGGCGGGATTGCTCTCCGGCGTGGTGCTCACCGAGACCGTTTTCAACTGGCCGGGAATCGGGCGGCTCGCGTATGAAGCGGTATTCAATCTCGACATCCCGCTCATCATGGGAACCGTGCTCTTCTCGGCCTTCCTGGTGGTCGTCGCCAATCTGGGGGTCGACCTGCTCTACGCGTGGCTCGATCCGCGAATTCGGCTGAGTGAGTCGGCATGACGCGGCGGCTCAATGCGATGGAGCTGGTAGGCGCCGTGATGGTGGTCAGCCTGGTGCTGACCGCATTCTTCGCGCCGCGGCTCGCGCCCCACGATCCGACCCGTGCGGTCGCGCCGACTTACGGCGACCCCGGCCGGCCGTCGGCCGCGTTTCCTCTCGGCACCGACGAGCTAGGGCGCGACGTGCTCTCGCGCATCATCTGGGGCGCGCGCGTCTCGCTAATCGTCGGCGTCGCCGCGATGGTGATCACGATGACTATCGGAGTGGCGATCGGGCTCGTCGCTGGCTTCTTCGGCGGCGCGGCCGATTTCGCCCTGATGCGGTTCACCGACGTGATGCTGACGTTGCCGGCGCTGCTGCTGGCGATGGCCTTCGTCGCCGTGCTCCATCCGAGCCTGCTTAATGTGCTGCTGGTGATCGGCCTGGTCTCGTGGACGCAGATCGCGCGCGTGGTGCGGGCCGAGACGTTGTCGATGGCCGAGCGCGATTTTGTGACGGCGGCGCGCGCTCTGGGCGGCTCGCCGGCGCGGCTGATCGCGTTCCATGTGCTCCCCAACGTGATGCCGATTATCGTGGTGATGGCGGTGCTCGGGACTTCCGGCACGCTGCTGCTCGATGCAGGCTTGAGCTTTCTCAGCCTCGGCGTGCCGCCGCCGACGCCGAGCTGGGGCCGTATGATCGAAGAGGCGCTAATTTATTTTCGCACCGCGCCGTGGCTAATCGCCTTTCCGGGGCTGGCGATTTTCTACGCGGTGTTGGCATTTAACCTGCTCGGCTACGGCTACCTGCGCGCGCGCGGCGGGAGGGCCGGGCGATGAGGCGGCGGCGCGGCACGCGCCGCCGCCTCATCGCCGGCCCCCCGAGCGCCGCCGGCGGAGCCGGCGGCGCTCTGCAATTCGCGGCCCGCGACGCCGGCGATGCGCGCAGCCGCTATCAGCGCGCGTACCGCGCGCTGATGGCGGCTGTGCTGTGGCTCGCCGCGGCATCCGGCGCCGCCTTAGGCGGCGCCGGATGCCGCGGCGGGGCGGGAGCGCCTGCGCCGCCGGGCTTTCCGCCCGGCGCGCAGGTGCTCCATCTCGCCGTGCAGGACGACGTGCCGACGCTGGACCCGGCCGCCGGCTATGACACCGCCTCGTGGACCTTCGAGCAGATGATTTTCGACACGCTGGTGCGTTACAGCGACGGCGGCGTCGACCTCGTGCCCGAGATCGCGACGCGGTGGGACGAGTCGCCCGACGCGCGGGTCTTCACGTTTCACCTGCGCCGCGACGCCCGCTTCACCAACGGCCGGGCGGTAACCGCCGCCGACTTCAAGTACGAAATCGAGCGCGTGCTCAATCCGGCGACGCGCTCGAAGGGGATGGAATATTTTCGCGAGATAACGGGCGCGGCGGAATTTCAGGCGGGTCATGCACGCGAGGTCGGCGGTATCGCGACGCCCGATCCATGGACGATCGTTTTTCGTCTGGACGGGCCCGATCCGATCTTCGTGCAGAAGCTCGCGATGCCGTTTGCGGCGGCAGTGCCGCACGAGGTGGTCGAGCGATGGGGCGAGGATTTCTCTAGCCACGTGATCGGCAGCGGCCCGTTCAAGCTCGCCCAATGGATCGGCGGCCAGCGATTGGTGCTGGTGAAGAATCCGGACTACTTCATCAAGGGCGTTCCCCACCTGGACGCGGTAGTCGAGGAAATCGGCGCCAGCGACGATTTGCAGTGGCTCAAGTTCGAGGCCGGCGCGATCGACGTTTCGAGAATTCCTTCGGCCGAGTTTCTGTATGTGATGAAGACGCCGAACCTCCGCGCGCTGACGCTGCATATCGTGGACATCGCTACCGAATATCTCGGGATGAACTGCGGGATGAAGCCGTTCGACGACGTTCGCGTCCGGCGCGCGTTCAACTACGCGATCGACAAGCACAAGATAATCGCCCTGCTGAACGGACGCGGCGTCGTTGCCGAGGGCGTCCTTCCGCCCGGTTTGCCGGGCTTCAATCCGAACCTGAAAGGCTATCCTTACGACCCCGCCAGGGCGCGGTTGCTGCTCGAGGAGGCGGGAGTGGGTAAGGACTTTTCGCCGACGCTCTGGATGCGCGCCGATCGGACCGAAATGATGATCGGTCAATCGATCCAGCAGGACCTGGCGCTGGTCGGCGTCCAGGTGGAGCTAAAGCCGGTGGCATGGGCGCCGCTGCTCGAAGCGATTCGCCAGCCGGATACCGTCGCGCTGGTCGACCTCGGATGGGAAGCCGATTTTTCCGACCCGCAGAATTTTCTCGAGGTGCTGTTCTCGCGCAAGCAGTGGGGCGGCAACAATGACACTTTTTATTACAACCCCGAGGTCGACAAATTACTGGCGGAAGCCGCGCCGCTTACCGATCGAGCGCGGCGCTATGGGCTGTACAATCGAGCCGAAGAACTCGTGGTTGCCGACGCGCCTTGGGTCTTTCTCTACAATCCAGTCGCCTACATGATTCGCCAGCCCTGGGTGAACGGCTACGTGCTGAATCCGATGCGCCCGACGCGTCTGGAGCAGGTCTGGCTATCCCCGCACGGCCGTGGCCGCGATTAGGGTTCCGACGGCCTCATAGCTATAATGGCCATATGAAGAAAGCGGGAATTGCCGAGCTGAAAAACAACCTCTCGCGGTACATCAACTACGTGAAGGGTGGCGAGACGGTGCTGGTGCTCGACCGCAAAGTGCCGGTCGCGCGGATTACTCCGATCGCTCAGGTTGCTGCGGCGGGCCACAAGATGACGGACGAGGAACGGTTGGATTATCTCGAGAGCATCGGGGCGATTCGCCGGGGCAAGGGTGACATGCGGGAATGGCTCAAGCATCACAAGCCCATTAAGGTGCGCGGCAGCGTTCTTCAGGCGCTACTGGATGAGCGCGAGAGCGGCTGGTGAGGTTTTGGGACAGTTCCGCGCTGGTTCCCGTATTTCTTGTCGAACCAACTAGTGACTGGGCTCGAAAAGTGATGAATAGCGATCCGCGTGTGGCCGTTTGGGCTCTAACACGGGTCGAGTTGATCTCCGCGATAGAGAGACGCCGGCGTGATGATCCCGATCTGGCCAGCCGTTTCTCCGCCGCCCGCGCTGACCTGATGAAGACTTGGAGTATATGGACCGAGATCGCCATGATCGAAGCGGTCCGCGAACATGCCGAGCGCGTGGTCGCGACCCATCCATTGCGCGCGGCCGATGCGTTGCAGCTTGGGGCCGCACTGGTTGCCGCCAGCGGAAGTCCCGCCACGCTTCAATTCGTCACGCTTGACCGTCGCCTTGCCGTCGCAGCTGAACGCGAAGGATTCCCGGTCCTCGGTCCGCACTGACTGTCGCGATTTTTCTATTGAGCGACGTAGCCGCCGTCGACCGGGAAAATCCCGCCGACCACAAAAGTCGCTTCGTCCGAGCACAGCCACGCCACCGCACGTGCAATCTCTTCCGGGCTGGCCATCCGTCCGATCGGCAGCCGGCTATTGATCGCTTCGATGATTCCGGGCGTGTCCTTGATTACGGCTTCGGCAAGTGGTGTTAAGGTCGGTCCGGGGCATACGGCGTTCACTCGGATCCCGCGCGCCGCAACTTCGATCGCCGCGGTCTTGGTAAGGCCAACTACGCCATGCTTGCTGGCCGAATAGGCGGGCATCTGTGGCGAACCTACCACGCCGAAGTTCGACGCGATGTTCACGATTGCGCCGCTGCCGCGACGCAGCATCTCCCGCAGCTCATACTTCATACACAGAAAGACGCCCTTGAGGTTGGTATCGACGATGCGATCCCAGTTTTCCTCGGTGCAATCGGCTGTGGAAGCCAACTCGCCCTGAATTCCGGCGTTGTTCACCGCACAATCGAGCCTGCCGAAGGTCTGGATGGTAAAGGCGATAAGTTGCTGGACTTCTTCAGTCTTGGAAACGTCTGTCCGCCGCGACGCCGCTTCGGCCCCCGATTTTTTCAGTTCCGCGCAGGTCCGGGCGCCGGCTTGTTCATTGAAATCCGCGACCATCACTTTTGCACCCGCCGTCGCGAGGCTCTGCGCAACCGCCCGGCCGATACCCGATCCCGCGCCGGTCACTAAAGCCACCTTGTCTGTGAGGTTCATACCGCGTTTTTAGTGATGAACGGATCTAAGGATTCAGGTCGCGCGTCACTACGAATCGTGCCGGATCGCAACCCCCGGTGACCTTCGGCTCGTGGAACAGTTCCACCCCGATTGAGACTTCGGCCAATGACAGGGTGAGGAACAGGAGCCGTAGTGCATCCTGCGGCATTTCCTCCAGGGAAAATTGGTCCAGGTACGCGAGTATCTCTTCGAGTCTCGGCAGCAATGCGTTATAGAGCGCGCTGATCTCGTCCATCGAGCTCGCGAGCCGCTTCCTGTTCCGCTCAACGCTCGTCGGCAGCATCCAGTCAGCAAATCGCTCGAGGTCTGAAAATCCTGATGGCAATGGCAATTGAGTATTCATTTTAATCTGAGTTCGACCCCGTCGCGGTTGTTGTTAGTGGCCGTCGCGCCGTTCTCTTCACCAAAGATGTGCCTGCGCACTTCTCTGTGGAAATGCCTTATCTGGATCTCTTCGTCCTGCAGTTGGAAATGGCTCAGCGCTCCCGAATTGAGACTGGCCTGAATAGCTTCGTGATTGCTCGCGTCCTCCTGCAACAGATCGCGCAGGCGGCATCGATTGTACTCCTGCGCAAACCGCTCGCTCGGTTTGCTGGTCGCCGGTTGATACATGCTGATTTCCCATACGCTGCGATCGACCGCGATGGGCCAGATGTTGTAGGTAACGTACGTTCCGGCCAGGAACAGCATGCAGAAATTCGGAAACACGGTGTAGAAATCGAACCATCCGATCATCGACGGATGCACCTGTCCGCCGCGCGGATTCGCTTTGATGGCTATTGATTCAACCGGCGTCAGCTTGTGATCGGGGTTCAATTCGGTTGAGTAGGCCGTATGGCGTCCGAAGCGCGTAAATTTCTGGATGCGACTGAACTTTTGCTCATTCAAGGGACAGAAATCGGGATAGGTAATATGCAGGAACGGGAGATGGTAAACCTCATTTTGCGCGTCCAGGATTACCTTCCAGTTCGCTTTTTCCTCAACTCTGTACCGGCACATCAGCCGCTGCTGATCAAAAGGGTACCCATGAATCTGCTGAACCATCCCGGCCATGTACTCGGCAAGGGTCTCAGAGGGATCAGGATTCAAGTTGATGAAAATAAACCCTTCCCATAGGTCCGCAGCGATCGGTTTCAATCCCAGCGCGCTCTTGTCGATGTCGTAAAAGTTGGCCTCGTCGGACACCCACGTGAGCTGGCCGGCCGTGTCGTAAGCCCAACTGTGAAAGCGGCAAACGAAGCGGCCCTTGCACAGCCCCTTCTCTTCGTCGACCAGCCGATTGCCCCGATGCACGCAGACGTTGTGGAACGCCCTGATTTTCCGGTCCTTGCCGCGCACCAGCAGGACGGACGCGTTGGCAATCGCGAGATCGCGGACCACGTAACTGCCCGGCTCCGGAAGGTCTTCCTCGCGGCCCATGTTGAGCCAGCTCCTGCGAAAGATGCGGTCGCGCTCCAGCTCAAACAGTTCCGGGGACGTGCAGGTCTCGGTAGGTACCGGCCCCGTGCCAAGATCAGGATGCTCCTTTATCCAGCGCCGGTTGGCCATCACTGTTTTCATAGCAATTGAACCTCTCCCAGAATCGACGGTGGCATCACCAGAAAATCGCAAGATCTATCCTGTGATTTACGGTCCATTATCTTCGCGCCGATGCAACTTGCAAGCGCTCCGGACAATCAAGCGTTTCCGGGAGCATCGCCGGGAGCGTCGACGCAAGCATCGCGCGCCGGTGATACACCGTCCGTAGAATCGGCTATAATCCGCGCGCGATGGCGAACAAGGGGATTTCTCGCCCGGGAGTTTCCTATGCGCGCGAGGCGATGGCGCATCTGCGCGCTGCCGATCCGGTCCTGGCGCGCCTAATCGACGCGGTCGGGCCGATCGAGATTGCGATGCGTCGCGAGCGCTTTGCGGCGCTCGGCCGCGCGATCATTTTTCAGCAGCTCGCCGGCGCCGCCGCTCGCACAATCCATGATCGCTTCGTCGCGCTCTTCCCGGGCCGGCGCTTTCCCACTCCGCGCCAGGTGCTCGACGCGCCGCCCGAAGACCTGCGCCGGGTCGGGCTCTCGCGTCAGAAGAGCCTCTACCTAAAGGACCTCGCCGCGCACGTCGAGAACGGCGCTCTCAACTTCCATCGCTTCTCCAAGATGGAGGACGAGGAGATCATCGTCGATCTCACGCGCGTGCACGGGATCGGACGATGGACCGCGGAGATGTTCCTGATGTTCAATCTCGGCCGTCCCGACGTTTTGCCGGTCGACGATCTCGGAGTTCGGAACGCCGCCCGCCGGCTCTACCGGATGCGCAAGATGCCCGACGCAAAGCGGCTGCGCGCGTTGGCCGAGCGATGGCGACCCTATCGGTCGGCCGCATCATGGTATCTGTGGCGGAGCGGCGACGTCGTGCTGCCCGACGGCGCTTCGCCCAAGCCCCGGTCCTCGACGCGCGGAAACTCAAAAGTACGCAAAAAACCTATCGCGGCGCCATCGCCTCCAGCGCCCGCTCGTCCGGGCGATGGCCGCCCGCGGAACTGATCGGCGAGATCACGACATGGTTCGCGCCCGCCTCGAGATGACCGTCCAGGCATAGCCGCAACCGCCGCTCGTCGCCCCACGCCACCAGCGAATCGACGAGCCGGTCGCTGCCGTCGCCGGCGAGGTCGGCGTCGGTAAAGCCGAGCGCGCGCAAATGCGTATGGTAGGTTGGCGAGCCCAGGTAGAAATGCAGGAACTTGCGTGCGGCGGCGCGCGCCCGCGCCGCGTCGGTCTCGAGCATCACCACCTGCTGCGCGCAGATCCATTTGCCAGGGCCGATGGTCGCGCGCATCGTGGCGATCGCCTCGGGCGGCATCAGCGCCGTGATCGTGCCCATCGTCTCGCTCATCGCCAACTCGAGCATCCGCGGCCGAAGCGCCGCGAGGATCATCGGCGGCTCGGCAGCGGGACGTGGGCCGTAGTACGGGGCCTCGCGCATCCGGAGGAGGTACTCGCGCATGTAGCTGAGCGGTTTCTCGTAGTTCAGCCCGTGACGTTTCATGAACGGGCCCCCGCTCACGCCCATCCCGAGGATGAATCGCTCGGGGAACATCTCGCCCAGCGTACGCGCCGCACCGGCCATCGCCGGCGCCTCGCGTTTCCATACCACCGCGACCGCCGCGCCCGCGATTAGCCGCTCGGTGTTGCCGAGCACGTGTGCCGCGCACACGAACGGATCGCGTCCGAAGGTTTCCGGAAACCACAACGCGCTGTAACCCAGATGTTCCAGCTTGCGGGCCAAGGCGGCGACTTCCCCGGCGCTAAGCGTATCGAGGTAGGAAAAGACGCCAAATTTTCCGAGTTCCATGGGCACTCCTCACTTCGTGGAGCATCACAGGTGCTAAGAATGTTCACCGACCTGATAGCCTTCCTTCGCCTCCGTCATATTGAAATATCTGGCCCGTATACAAGCCAGCCTGGCTTGAACAAAGGAAAACGACGGGCCGCACTATATCCTCGGCGCGCATATCCACGGGAATAAGTTGTTCCGCTTTGGCAGATTCGAAGTTGTCATGCGTAAACTTGCTGAGTTGATTTTCGGTCTGAACCCAGCCGGGGCAAAACCCGAAAATCCGAATGGTATTTTCAGAAATATTTTTGCTACCGACAAATTGGGCCAGACGTTGAATCCCGGATTCAAGGAAAGCCTTACCGCCACCGTATCCAAGCATGTCGGGCTGGAAAATCTTGCTGCCATGGCGTGATGTGAATATACAAACGCTTCCACCGCCGCCCTCGCGCATGGGGACGATAAGTTGTCGCGCGGCGAGAATCGGCGCCAATCCATTTATACGTATCAAGTCTTCCAATTCGCCCTGTTTGACGGTTTCAAAATCAACTCGCCGATCAATCCGATGGTGCATACGACGGTTTTCGCGGAGCCCAACTCTCTTACAGCGGTATCCAGTGCGCGCTCCCTTTCGGATTCAATAGCGAGATCAGCCGCAAAGACACGCGGAAGAAAAGTCGGAGAAGCGGAAGAGGATTCGTGCCGAGCTAAACTTTGTGCCAGCGCTTCCGCGCGAGTTCCATCCCTGTCGACAATTCCCACTTTTGCGCCTAGCGATAAAAAGGCTTCGACTAAAGCCGCCCCGACACCATTGGCTCCGCCAAGGACGAGAACAGTTTTACTCTCGAACTCGGGGTAGTCCCGACATGAAAGGGTTTTTCTTGAATAGTGCTGCATTGGTTTGAAGGAGCTTCTTCTATTTGGCGGCCGCCGAGGAAAGTATGCTCGCATTCCACGCGGCCCCATAGCGAACGCGATTCGTTGTGGCGGGCAAATCGCTTGTGAAATGATGAGGCCGCGATGGATTACTTCTCCGAAAGGCTGCTCGAGGCGCAGCGGCGCAAGCGAAGCGTCGCGATGCTCGGCGTGGATCCGCAACTCGACGCGCCCGGGGCGCCCGGCCTGCCCGAGGGCTATACGCTCTCCCGTTTCTGCTGCGCGATCGTTGAGGCGTGCGCCGCCTCGGTTTGCGCGATCAAGCCGCAACTCGCTTTTTTCGAGGCGCGCGGGATGGACGGGATGCGCGCGCTGACAGAAGTTATCGCGCTCGCGCGCCGGCTGGGGTTGCTGACCGTCGCCGACGCCAAGCGCGGGGATATCGGCTCGACCTCGGCCGCGTATGCCGAGGCCTTCCTTGGTGACGGCGATTTCGGATGCGACGCCGTGACGGTGAATCCTTACCTGGGGAGCGATGCGATCGCGCCATTCGTAACCCGCGTGCGCGAGGGCCGCGGCCTGTTCGTGCTGGTCAAGACTTCCAATCCGTCCTCGGGTGAGTTCCAGGACCGGGCAGCCGACGGCGCGCCGATGTGGGAGTGGGTGGCGCGGCGGGTCGAAGGGTGGGGCAGCGACTTTGTCGGTCCGAGCGGGCTGAGCCCGGTGGGCGCCGTGGTCGGTGCGACCTATCCGCAGCATGCCGCCCGCGCGCGCGAGCTGATGCCGCATGCGACGGTCCTGGTGCCTGGCTACGGAGCGCAGGGCGCGAGTGCGGCCGACGCGGTGCGAGCGGCGCGCTCCGACGGCTCTGGAGCCGTCGTCAATGCGAGCCGCAGTCTGATGTACGCCTATCTCAAGCGGCCCGATTCGGCGCCGGGCCAGGCGGCAGCCGAAGCGGCCGAGGCGATGAGGGCGGAACTCAACGCCGCCCTTGCCGCGCGCGGCGCTTAAGCGGCGTAGCTAGCTAATACTTCAACGGAAAATCGGAAGAGCGTGTCGCGCGTGGCGACACGCCGGTTCAGGTGCGCATCAGCTCGACTTCGTCAGCGGCGAGCGTCGCATAAACCTCGCGCTCGATCGAGCGGTAGCGGTCGAGCGCCTCGTCGGCCTTGGCTTCGGAGCCGTCTTCCCTGGCGATCTCGCGCATCTTCTTCTCGATCCACGACAGGTGCCAGGTTTCGTCCTCGGTGACGGCCTTGAGGACTTCGCGGGTCTCGTCGTCGACGTTGGGCAGCGCGGCGTGCGCCATGTAGCGGCTCTGCGCACGCTCCTCGACCACCACGGTCAGCGCGAGCAGCTCGACCACGGTTTTGGGCACGCCGAGCCGCAGTCCGAGGCGGCGCTGATAGCCGTCCGCGAGCATCAGGGGCGTGCCGCCGAGGTCAGCGATACGCCGGGTCCATAGCCATGCGTGGCGGGTTTCGTCGGCCAGATGCTTGGCCATCTTGAGCTGCGAATCGCCGTCCTTCATGTGGCCGATCAGATTGAACAACAGGCGTGCTCCGCGCAATTCCGCGTCCCGATAGACGCTGAAAATCAGGATCTGCTTGTCGGTCGCCGACATTCTGCCGGTTTCCGTTACCTGGCTTGCTTCCATTACTTTTGTGCTCCTCCGCCCACGCCCTTTGCTTCTCCGCCCGCGCCGTCATCGCGAAAGCGAAACGATTCATCAACTTTTAACAAGCGAACAGCACTGCGGGCGGCAAACAAAGCGGTTCGCTCTTAACTATTTCATTGAGCGGGCGCGGTCAAGCTGGAGTTTGCGACGTCCGCCGCCTCGTATTAGCTCGAATTTGTTAGTTCAGATACAAGTACGCCCATCGCGGCCCACGCGTTTCGTCGAACTTCCACTCTGTCTCAAACGCCGCCACGGCCGCCCTGGAGGCTGATTGTCCGCGACCGCCGACGCTTATTGGCTCGCGCTCCGACGTGTCCACGGCGCCGGGCCGCGCACCTGCCGCCTGCTGCTCGAGCGTTTCGGCTCCGCCGAGCAGATTTTCAAAGCCACCGAAGATGAGATCGCCGCAGCCGGAGTCGGGCGTAAAGTCGCCGGCTCGATCGCCGGCTTCAATGACTTCGCCCCGCTGGAGAAGGAGCTGTGCGAACTGCCGCGCCTGGGGGCGCGGCTGGTGCGATGGACCGACGAAGAATATCCGGCCAACTTGAAGCAGATCGCCGACCCGCCTCCCTACCTGGTCGCGCGCGGCCTGCTCGAGCCCCGCGCCACTGCCTGCGTGGCCGTGGTCGGTGCGCGCGCGGCCAGCGAGGCCGGGCTGCGGATGGCCCAGCGGCTGGGCTTTGAACTCGCCGCGCATGGCTTCGTCGTGGTCAGCGGACTGGCCCGCGGAATCGACGGCGCGGCCCATCGCGGCGCGCTCGAAGCCGGCGGCCGCACGATCGCGGTGCTGGGATGCGGTATCGATGTCGCCTACCCGCCCGAGCATCGCGGCCTCGCCGATTCGATCGTCGAGCGCCGCGGCGCCATCCTGAGCGAACTCCCGCTGGGCAGCGCGCCGCTGCCCGAGAACTTTCCCAGCCGCAATCGTATCCTGTCGGGCCTCTCGCTCGGCGTCGTGATCGTCGAGGCGGCGGAGAAAAGCGGCTCACTGATAACGGCGCGGATGGCGCTCGAACAGGATCGCCAGGTTTTCGCCGTTCCCGGCAGCCCGCTGAGCGGCAAGACGCGCGGCAGCAATCGCCTGCTCAGGGAAGGTGCTGTGCTGGTGGAATGCGTTGAGGACGTGATCGAGGACCTCGCGCCACAGATGGCGGGCAAGGCGTCGGCGCCGGCCCAGGCGGCATCGCAGGCGGCGCTCGCAGTCGCGGCGCCGGTGCAAGCGAGGACTGAGAGCCCGGCGATGCAACCGTCGGCATCGGGAGCCGCCACCGAGGTAAGCGAGCCCTCCATTAAGTGGAGCAAATCGAGCGAACCAAGCATTATTAGCTCGAGAAGTCCGTCCGAGAGTTTGGTCGGAGAGAAGTCCAAAGAGATTCAATCGGTTTTAAATTGTCTAATAGATGCTCAAAAGCTCCATGTTGACGCGGTGATTGAATCGTGCCAGCTTCCTCCGCAAACTGTGCTTAACTTATTGTTGGAGCTTGAGTTGAGGGGACTGGTCGTACAGCATCCTGGCAAGCTCTTCACACTACCCTAGGCCCGGCCCTTTAGTTGCCGGGCGGCCCTGGGGGCTGATTTCCGGAGGCTGGAGGCAGGGTGGCAAAGAATCTCGTAATAGTTGAATCACCGGCCAAGGCGAAAACGATCAAGCGTTATCTGGGTTCCGACTTCCAGGTCATCCCGTCGGTCGGCCATGTGATGGATCTGCCCAAGAGCACGCTCGGGGTTGCCGTCGACGACGACTTCAAGCCCGAGTACCACGTCATCGCCGGCAAGGCGAAGGTGCTCAAGGAAATCCAGACGCAGGCCAAGAAAGCCGACCACGTCTACCTGGCGACCGACCCCGACCGCGAGGGCGAAGCGATCGCCTGGCACATCGCCGACCAGCTCGGGAAGATCAAGGGCACCGTCCGCCGGGTCCTGCTCCATGAGATAACGCAGGGCGCGGTGCGCGCGGCGGTCGCGAATCCGGAGGAGCTCAATCACGACCTGTTCGACGCTCAGCAGGCGCGCCGGGTGCTCGACCGGCTGGTCGGGTACCAGATAAGCCCGCTGTTGTGGGACAAGGTCAAGCGTGGAATCAGCGCCGGACGGGTCCAGTCGGTGGCGCTGCGGATAATCGTCGAGCGCGAGAAGGAGCGCGAGGCATTTCGCGCGGAAGAGTACTGGACCCTGGATGCGCGCCTGGAGGCCGGCAATCCGCCCCCGTTCAAGGCCCGCCTTTACAGCCATCGCGACCAGCGTATCGACAACAAGGCCTACAAGCTGCCCGAGGCCGAGGCGCGCGCGATCATCACCGCCTGCGAGCAGTTGCCCTTCGTCGTGCGCAAGATCGAGCGCAAGGAGGTGCGGCGCTCACCGACGCCCCCCTTCATCACCTCGCGCCTGCAGCAGGAGGCCTCGCGCAAGCTTTATTTCTCGCCCTCGCGCACGATGAAGATCGCGCAGCGCCTTTACGAGGGCGTCGAGTTGGGCGACCAGGGCGCGGTCGGCCTTATCACTTATATGCGCACCGACTCGGCGCGGGTCTCCGACCAGGCGCTGAACTCCGTGCGCGAGTACATCGTAAATCGCTACGGCGCCAGCTACATCCCGGAGCGGGCGGTTATCTACCGCTCATCCAAATCCGCGCAGGACGCCCATGAGGCGATTCGCCCGACTGCGGTCGAGCGTGATCCGGAATCGATGGCCCGTTACCTGGGTAAGGACGAACTGGCGCTCTATACGCTCATCTTCAATCGCTTCGTCTCGAGCCAGATGAATCCGGCGGTCTATGACCGCACGACCGTCGATATCGACTCGGGCGAGGCGGTCTTCCGGGCCACCGGACAGGTGGTCAAGTTCGACGGCTTCATGCGGGTGTACACCGAGGGCCAGGATGAAACGCCGGATGACGACGAGGCGGCGACGTTGCCCGCGATGAACGAGGGCGAGATGCTCAAGCTGCTGGGTTTCGAGCCCGAACAGCATTTCACCCAGCCGCCGCCGCGCTTCAGCCAGGCGACGCTGATCAAGGAACTCGAGGAAAAGGGTATCGGCCGCCCGTCGACCTACGCGGCGATCATGACCTCAATCCTAAACCGCGAGTACGTCGAGGAGGACCCGAGCAAGCGGCTCCGGCCGACCTCACTCGGGCGCGTCGTCGCCGAGCTTCTGATCGCGGCCTTCCCGGGCATTCTGGAGGTGAGCTTCACCGCGCAGCTGGAAGAGGAACTCGACGGAGTCGAGAACGGCAAGGAAAACTGGGTCAAGACGCTGCGGCGCTTTTACGGACCATTCAAGAAATCGCTCGGCGAGGCCAAGAAGAAGATGCCGACCGTCAAACGCAAGGGCCTGCCGACCGGGCTCAAGTGCGAGCTTGACGACGGCGAGATGGTGATCAAGTGGGGGCGCAACGGCGAGTTCCTTGCCTGCTCCAACTATCCCAAGTGCACCAACACCAAGGAGTTCATCCGCGACGACCAGGGCAATATCGTGCCGCAGGAGCGTCAGGCGCTCTCGACCGAACCGACCGACGCGGTCTGCGAGAAGTGCGGCAAGCCGATGGTGCGGCGGCGCTCGCGTTTCGGCGAGTTCCTCGGATGCTCGGGCTATCCCGACTGCGACGGTATCAAGCGCCTGAAGTCGGACCCGGTCAGCACCGGCGTCAGCTGTCCCGATTGCAAAGAGGGCGAGGTGTTGGAACGGCGGAGCCGCCGCGGCAAGCTGTTCTTCGGATGCTCGCGTTACCCCAAGTGCAAGTTCGCGAGCTGGGACAAGGTCGTGGCGCATCCATGCCCGCAATGCGGCTCGGCCTACCTGGTCGAGAAGGTGACCAAGCGCGAGGGCGCGCGCTGGCAGTGCCCCAATAAAGAGTGCGACTACCGCGTGCCGGTGCCGGCCGCCGCGCCTCCCGACGGCGACGCTCCGGCGCCAGCGCCCGCGAGCGCGTAGGCATTTCAGAAACGATCGTCGAGCGCTTCTGGTCTGCTCCGCCCGCAGGTTTGCGTAGGAGATCTCGGCAAAAATCGCTGAGCGCTTCTGGCCTCCTCCCCCAGTCGTCTTGGGGGGAGGATGGAGGGGTCGAGCGAGGAAGCGCTGGATGTCTTTCCTCTGCGGCGTTCCTCGTTCTGATCCTCCACTAATCGCGGTCGAGCTTGCCCTCGCGCGCGCGGGCAGGCTAGCCTTCGCTCGGTACCTTCCAGTGAGTGCTCCAATCATCAACATTATCGGCGCGGGGCTCGCGGGCAGCGAGGCAGCG
>WNFC01001310.1_pt1 | contig 25842 bp, 24 predicted proteins | sample 5400541 | NCBI WGS metagenome assembly WNFC01 (sample SAMN13153342, study PRJNA577476) | soil metagenome | isolation source: 120 cm saprolite under Douglas fir tree site 2 hole 2 replicate 1 | place: USA:California | collected 2015-04-18 | reverse complement strand
GCGCTGGACATCCCGGCAATGATCGTCAACGGCGCGGACACCGAGCCGGCCCTCCGGGTGGTGGGGGAGCAGCTCACCGACCGTCTCCCCCGTGCGCAGCACGTCGAAGTGCCGGAGGCCGGGCACCAGCTCCATGCCGAGCGGTCCGGCCCGTTCAACAGTCTCCTGGCCACCTTCCTGGCCCGCGCGACGGCGGCCACCGCCTCGTAGCCGGCGGGCCGAACGCCTCAAACGTACGTTATCAACGATTTTGGCATTTCGCCCCTGTCTGACCCCCGACCGGCCCCCGGTAGGGCGAGGGCGCGCGATATCATCAATAGGCAGCACCGCACAACATGCAGCCTGTTCAAGCCAGTCAAGCCCGGGCAGCGGGGGCCGGGTTTTCCGCCTCGCGTGTCCTGAAGGACAAAGACGCCATGATTTCCAAGGTTGCCGTCCTCTGCTGGGAGGAAAGCCGTCCCTGGGTGAGCGCGCTCCGCCAGAACGGCTACAGCGTGCCCTGGGTCGAAGAGCCCAAAGGCGATGCCTACAAGCAGATTCCCCGCCTCGAGCCGGATCTCGTGCTGATCGACCTCACCCGGCTCCCGGAGCAGGGCAAGGCCATGGCGATCGGGCTGTCGGCCAACGAGGCCCTCAGCGGGGTCCCGATCGTCGTCGTCAGCGAGAAGGAGTCGGCCCTGCGAGGCCTGAAGGGCAAGGTGGAGAACCTGGTCCTCACCCACCCCTCCGACATCGTCACCGCCGTCAAGTCCGCCTTGTCCGGAAAGGACTGAGGGCCGCCGGACAGGGCCCGGGACGCAGGGAGATGCAGTACAGTCCCGGACCGTGAACGGCAAGAAGGTTCTGGTCACGGGGGGTGCCGGATTCCTGGGCAGCCACTTCGTGCGGCGCGCCCTTGCCGCCGGGGCGGGCCTGGTGGTCAATCTCGACAAGCTCTCCTATGCAGGCGACGTCCGCCGGCTGGATGACGTGGCGGTCGACCCGCGGTACTGCTTCGTGCGGGCCGACGTCGCCTCGCAGCCCGAGGTGGCGGCGGTGTTCGACACCTACCGCCCCCAGGTCGTCGTGCACTATGCGGCCGAGACACACGTGACCCGCAGCGAGTCCGATCCCGAGCTCTTCCACAGAACCAACGTGGAGGGGACCCGGACGATGCTGGAGACCGCGGCGGCCAACGGCGTCGAGTGCTTCGTGCACGTCTCCACCGACGAGGTTTACGGCCCCATCCTCCAGGGTGCCTTCTGCGAGGACGACAAGCCGGACGGGGAGGGACCGGCGACCAGTCCCTACGCCCGGTCGAAGGCCCTCGCCGACGACCTCGCCCGCTCGCTCGCCGGCCGGCTGCCCGTGGTGGTGGTCCGGCCGACCAACGCTTTCGGCCCCCACCAGTTCCCCGAGAAGGCATTCCCGCGCTGGATCGTTCGGGCGCTGCGCGGCGAACCGCTGCCGGTGTGGGGAGACGGGATGTACGTCCGGCAGTGGCTGTTCGCCGGCGATTTCGCCCAGGCGGTCGCCCTCGCGGCGGCGGCCGGCGTCCCGGGCTCCGTCTACAACGTGGGCCCGCGGCACGAGCCCGAGATCACGAACGTCGCCCTGGCCCGCTGGCTGGTCACGACGCTTGGTTTGCCCGAGGACCGGATCGTGATGACGGCCTACGACCGGCCGGACCACGACCGCCGCTACTGCGTCGATGCCTCGAGGATCACCGCCCTCGGCTGGCGGCCCGGCGACGTCTGGGAGCAGCTGGCCGCGACCGTCTCCTGGTACCGGGACAACGCCGCCTGGTGGGAGCCGCACCTCACCGAGGCCGAGTCCATCTATGCGGACGCCGCTGGTGCCACGCCGCAGGAGACGGGAGCCGCCCGGTGAAGCTGGAGCCGGTCGACGGCATCCCCGGCGCGGTGCTCGGCACCCCGCAGGTCTACGGCGACAACCGCGGGTCGTTCATGGAGATCTTCCGGGAGGACCTGCTCGGCGTCCCGTTCGTCCAGGCCAACCATTCCCGCTCGTCGAAGGGCGTCCTGCGGGGGCTGCACTACCACCGCAAACAGGCGGACGCCTGGTACGTGATCGGCGGCGAGGCGCAGGCGATGCTGGCCGACCTCCGCACCCACACCGACACGCCGGCGGTCCGGCCGGTGGACCTGGTCGCCGAGCAGCCGCAGGTGCTGTACATCCCCCCGGGCGTCGCCCACGGGTTCCTCGCCACCACCGACGTCGACCTCATCTACTGGGTCACCCACTACTACGACGCCACCGACGAGTTCGGCATTGCCTGGGACGACCCGACCCTCAAGGCGCCGTGGAAGATGGGGGACCCGATCCTCTCCGGGCGCGACCTCAACAACCCAAGGCTCGAGTGGAGCACCATCCCCGCCTGGTCGTAACCGGCGGCCGCGGCCAGCTCGGCCGGGCGCTGGGGGCACGGGTACCCGAGGCGGTCCTGCTCGACATCGACGAGGTCGACCTGACCGACCGGGAGGCGGTCGTACGCACCATCACCGGGATCCACCCCGACGTCATCATCCACGGGGGCGCCTACACAGCGGTGGACGCCGCCGAGAGCGACCCCGAGGGGGCCCGGGCGGTCAACGCCGGGGGGACCCACGCGGTGGCCGAGGCGGCGGCCGTGCTCGGGGCAGTGCTGGTCTACGTCTCCACCGACTACGTCTTCGGTGGCGAGGCGACCCTGCCCTACCCCGAGGACCACGACACCGCTCCCATCTCGGTCTACGGAGTGACGAAGCTCGAGGGGGAGCGGGCCACCGCCGGGGTGGACCGGCACCTCATCGTCCGGACGTCGTGGGTCTTCGGTGAGGGAAAGAACTTCATCGGGGCGGTTCTCGGTGCCGCGGCGACCCGCGACGAGCTGTCGGTCGTGGACGACCAGCGAGGCCGGCCGACGTACGCCGTCGACCTGGCCGGCGGCATTCTCGACCTGCTGGATCGGCAGGCCCGCGGCGTGTACCACCTCCAGGGCGGCGGGGAGCCGGGGACGTGGGCGGACGTTGCCGAGGCCGCCCTCGCCGCAGCCGGGTCCGCAACGAGGGTGCGCCGCGTCACGACCGCCGAGTACGATGCGGGTCGAGGCCAGTCCGCGCCGGGACGAGTCGCCCCGCGTCCCGCCTACAGCGTTCTGGACTGCACGAAGGCAGCGGCGCTCGGGGTGGCACTCCGACCGTGGCGCGACGCAGTGTTCGAGTACGTCCGCGAGTACGTCAGGGGGATTACATGAAGGGGGTTGTGCTCGCTGGGGGTCTCGGGACCCGCTTCCACCCGGTCACCAGGGTGGTCAACAAGCACCTGCTCGACGTGTTCGACGAGCCGATGGTGTTCTACCCCATCCGCACGCTCGCCCAGGCCGGCATCCGCGACGTCACGCTCGTGACCGGGGAGGACATCTCGCAGTTCAAGCGGCTGCTCGGCGACGGCTCCGACCTCGGCGTGCGCCTCAGCTATTCGTTCCAGGAGGGGGAGCGGGGCATCGCCGACGCGCTCTCCCGCGCGGAGGCCCTGGTACACGGCCACCCCGTCGTCGTGATCCTCGGGGACAACCTCTTCCAGGAGGACCTCACGCCGTTCGTGCAGGCGTTCCGCGAGCAGGGCAAGGGGGCCCGCATCCTGCTGAAGCCGGTGTCACCGGAGGACGCCCGCCGCTTCGGCGTCGCCGAGGTGGCCGATGGGAAGATCCTGGGGATCGAGGAGAAGCCCCAGGCCCCCCGCTCCGACCTCGTGGTGACCGGCTGCTACATGTACGACGACAGGGTGTTCGAGCTGATCCGGACCCTCGTGCCGTCGCCCCGGGGCGAGTTGGAGGTCACCGATCTGAACAATGTCTACATCCAGGAGCACACGATGACCTACGACACGCTCCAGGGATGGTGGACCGATGCCGGGACGCCCGCGAGCAAACTGAAGGCGTCGATCCTCGTGGCGCTGGAGAAGGGTGTGACCTTCCACCGCTGAGCCCGCCCAGAGCCTGCCGGCGGGGTTAGAAAGCCGGCCGGTAGCGGTTGGTGATGGGCGGGCGGCGGTCACGGCCGAACGCCCGGCGGGTGATCTTCACGCCCGGCGGAGCCTGCCGGCGCTTGTACTCGGCCCGGTCCACCATGTCCACCACCCGGCGGACGACGCCGGGCGGGAAGCCATCCGCCACGATCTCCTCGGGGCTGCGGTCGCCTTCGACGTAGGCCTGCAGCACGGAGTCGAGGACCTCATACGGCGGCAGCGAATCCGAGTCGAGCTGGTTCGCCCGCAGTTCCGCGGTCGGGGGACGGTCGATGACCTCCTGCGGGATGACCTCGGTCTCGAGGTTGCGCCAGCGGCTCAAGTCGTAGACCAGCATCTTGGGGACGTCCTTCAGCACGGCGAAGCCTCCGGCCATGTCGCCGTAGAGCGTCGCGTAGCCCGTCGACATCTCCGACTTGTTGCCGGTGGAGAGCACGAGGCGCCCGGTCTTGTTCGAGATGGCCATCAGCAGGTTGCCCCGGATCCGGGACTGGAGGTTCTCCTCGGCCAGGCCGGGCTCGGTGCCGGCGAACACCGGGTCGAGCGTCTTGCCCATGGCCTCGTAGGCGTCGTGGATCGGGAGCGTGACGGTGGCGATGTCGAGGGCGCGGGCAAGCCGCTCCGCGCCCGTCAGGCTCTCGCTGCTGGTGAACTCGCTCGGCATCAGCACCCCCAGGACGTTGGCGGAGCCGAGGGCATCGGCGGCGATGGCGGCGGTGAGCGAGGAATCGATGCCCCCGGAAAGGCCGAGGCAGGCCCCGCGGAAGCCGTTCTTCGTGAAGTAGTCCCGGACGCCCATGACGAGGGCGGCGTACACCTCCTCGGCCGAGCCCATCTCCCGCGCCACCGGTCCGCCGGTCTCCAGGTCGTAGACGAGCAGGTCCCCGGCGAACTGGGGGGCCCGGGCGAGCAGCGTGCCCCCGGGCCCGACGGCGCACGACTGCCCGTCGAAGACAAGCTCGTCCTGGCCCCCGACCATGTTCACGTAGGCGAACGCCACCCGGTTCTCGAGCGCCCTCCTCCCGAGGAGGCGCTGGCGCTCCCGGCCCTTGCCCATGTGGTAGGGGGAGCCGTTGATGTTGACGATCAGCTCCGCCCCGGCTGCGGCGCAGGCGGCGTGCGGCCCGTCGGGCACCCACAGGTCCTCGCAGATCGTCACCCCGAAGGTGACCCTGCCCACCTGGCGGAGCAGGATCCCGGCGCCCGGGGTGAAGTACCGCTTCTCGTCGAAGACGCCGTAGTTGGGGAGGAGGTGCTTGTGGTAGATCGCCTGGACCCGGCCCCCCTCGATGACGGCCGCGGCGTTGTAGATCCGGTCGGCGTCCCGGTCCACGAACCCGACGACCGCCGTGATGCCGGTGGCGGCCGGGGCGAGTGCCTCGAGGGTGGCGATATTGTCCCTGACGAAGGACCGCCGGAGCACGAGGTCCTCGGGCGGGTACCCGGTGACGGCCAGCTCGGGCAGGGCGACCAGCCCGGCGCCCGCCCCCCTGGCGTCCGCGATCGCGCGCTCGATCAGGCGTCGGTTGCCGTCGAGGTCGCCGACCGTGGGGTTGATCTGCGCCAGCGCTATCCGGAGGTTCGCCAATGTGTGCCTTGCTCGCCGGAGGTTAGGTAAAAAAGGGCTGCTCTATCGGTGACATTTTTACCTACGTCGCCGGCAGACCATCACCCGCCCTCCCTTGGCCCGGCTGGTACTCTGGCAACCAAATGGGAGACAGGCTTGTTCTCGTCACGGGCGGAGCGGGGTTCATCGGTTCCACTATCGCGCGCGCCCTCATCGCCGAGGGGACGCCGGTAAGGGTCTTCGACAGCCTCATCGCCGGCTTCCGCGAGGTGGTCCCGCCCGAGGCCGAGTTCCAGCTTGGCGACCTCCGGGATCCGGAGGCCATCGGCAAGGCCTGCGAAGGCGTCGACGTCGTCTACCACCAGGCCGCCCTGCGCAGCGTGGCGAAGTCGGTGGACGAGCCCCTCATCACCGAGGAGTGCAACGTCATGGGGACGCTGAACCTCCTGAATGCGGCTGTCCAGGCAGGCGTCCGGCGGGTCGTCTACGCCGCCAGCTCCAGCGCCTACGGGGAGACCACGGAAGGCATCAACCACGAGGACGCCCCCCCCAACCCGCTCTCGCCCTACGCCGTGAGCAAGCTGGCCGCCGAGTACTACTGCAAGCTCTGGACCAACCTGCACGGCCTGTCGACGGTGTCGCTCAGGTACTTCAACGTCTTCGGCCCCGGCCAGCACCCCGAGTCGAAGTACGCCGCCCTGTTCCCGGGCCTCATCTCCGCCCTGACGGCGGGCCGGGCCCCCGAGGTCCACTGGGACGGCGAGCAGACCCGGGACTTCACCTACGTCGAGGACGTCGCCCGGGCCAACCTGCTGGCGGCGGCTGCCGACAGCCGGGTGGACGGCAGGGTCATCAACATCGGGGCTGGCCGCGCGAAGAGCGTCAACGAAACGCTCGCGACGATCTCGAAGGTCATGGACCTCTGGATCGAGCCGGTCCGGACCCCCAAGCGCCAGGGCGACGTCCGCAGCACCCTCGCGGACATCAGCCGGGCAAAGGAGCTGCTCGGATGGGAGCCCCAGGCCGACTGGGAGGAAGCGATCGCCGCAACCGTCGCCTGGTTCACCACCGGCGCCAGGAAGATCCAACCCAGCGCCTAGAGAGCTTGCGCTGATGTGCGGCATCGCGGGCTACGCGGGCCGCAACCCCCCGGATGCGCTCGCCCTGCGGCGGATGTGCGATGCACTCGTCCACCGGGGTCCCGACGAGGACGGCTACCACCTCGGCGACGGGGTCGCCCTGGGCATGCGGCGGCTCGCGATCATCGACGTGGCCACCGGCCGCCAGCCCGTGTTCAACGAGGACCGCACCGTCGCCATCGTCTACAACGGGGAGGTCTACAACTTCGGGGAGCTGCGGGCCGAGCTCGAGGGCAAGGGCCACCGCTTCGAGACCGGCAGCGACACCGAGTGCATCGTGCACCTCTACGAGGAGCACGGCGAGCGCTGCGTCGAGCACCTGCGGGGGATGTTCGCCTTCGCGCTCTGGGACGAACGGCAGCGCCGCCTCCTGCTCGCCCGGGACCGGGCCGGCAAGAAGCCCCTCTTCTACCGGGCCACCGCGGACGGGATCTGGTTCGCCTCGGAGCTGAAGGCCCTGCTGCTCGAAGACCGGCTTCCCCGTGCCGTCGATCCCCTGGCGCTGCACCACTACCTGACCTTCGGCTACGTGCCCGCCCCGCAGTCGATCATCGCCGGCGTCCACAAGCTGCCCCCGGCCCACACCCTGTCCTGGTGCGACGGCACAATGAGCGAGCGCCGGTACTGGCGCCTCGCCTACGAGCCCAAGCACGACCTCGCCGAGGCCGACGCCGTCGAAGCGGTGCGGGACATCATCCGGGAGGCCACGCGGATCCGCCTCGTCTCGGAGCGGCCCCTTGGGGCATTCCTGTCGGGTGGGATCGACTCCTCGCTCGTCGTCGCCGCCATGGCCGAGGAGGGCGCCCAGCCCGTCAAGACCTTCTCGATCGGCTTCGAGGACGCCCGCTACGACGAGCGGTCGTTCGCCCGCCTCGTCGCGCAGCGTTTCGCAACCGACCACGAGGAGCTGGTGGTCTCGCCCGACATTGCGGACCTGCTCCCCCGGCTCACCTGGCACTACGACGAGCCGTTCGCCGACTCGTCGGCCATCCCGAGCTTCTACCTGGCCGAGATGGCACGCCGCCACGTGGTCGTGGCGCTCAACGGCGACGGAGGCGACGAGTCCTTCGGGGGCTACGACCGTTACGTGGCCCAGCGCCTCGCCGCCCGGATCAGCGTGGGGGAGCCCCTGGCCAAGGTGGGCCGCCGGGCGGTCGGGGCGCTGCCGTCGGGCCGGCACCGTTCCCCGATGCGGCGGATGAAGCGGTTCCTCGCCTTCAGCCTCACGCCGCCGGCGACGCGGTATGCCGAGGTCATGTCCGCCTTCACCAACACCGACAAGGAGCAGCTCTACTCCGACGAGATGCGGGAGGCCGTTGGGGACGTGGACGCCTACGACCTCGTGGCCTCGGCGCTCGACGCATCGGGGGCGAACGACCCGGCGGAGGCGGCCATGGACGTCGACGTGCAGACCTACCTTCCCGGCGACCTCCTCGTGAAGATGGACATCGCCACCATGGCCAACTCCCTCGAGGCCCGCTCCCCGCTGCTGGACCACAAGGTGATGGAGTTCGCGGCAGGCCTGCCGGCCGGCATGAAGATCCGGGGCCGCACCGGCAAATGGCTGCTGAAGCAAGCCGGGCGGGGCTGGCTCCCCGACGCCGTGCTGGACCGACCCAAGATGGGCTTCGGCGTGCCGGTCGAGCACTGGCTTCGCCACGACCTGCGGGATGTCGTCCACGACGCGCTCACCGACACGACGGCCCGCAGCCGGCCATACTTCGAGGCCGCAATGGTGGACCGGCTCCTCGACGAGCACGAGTCCGGGCTCGATCACGGCCGCAAGATCTGGACGCTGTTGTGCTTCGAGCTCTGGCACCGGACGTTCGTGGACCACCGGGCCGTGCCTCCTGTCTGGGAACCTTAAGCCGTGAAGATCCTTCGGGTCATCACCCGGCTGAACATCGGCGGCCCGGCCCGCCAGGCCCTCATGCTCCACCGGGTCCTCCAGGAGCGGGGCTATGCCTGCGAGCTGGTCTCGGGAGCCCCGCAGCAGGAGGAGGGGGCTTTCCCGCCCCCCGCCGAGCGCTACACGCTGGTCGAGCACCTCCGGCGGGAGACGGACTTCCTCGCCGACGCCCGCGCCATCCAGACCCTGACCCGCCTGATGCGAAGCTCGCAGCCCGACCTGGTGCACACCCACACGACGACGGCGGGGGGGCTCGGCCGCATCGCCGCCCGCCGGGCGAAGGTCCCGGTCACGGTGCACACCTTCCACGGCCACGTCCTCTCGGGCTACCTCTCGGGAGCGCAGACCAAGGCGCTGGGGGCGGCGGAACGTGCCCTGGCGAAGCGCACCGACGCCCTGATCTCGGTGTCCGAGCGCGTCCGCGACGAACTGCTCGCCCTCGGCATCGGCAAGCCCGAACAGTGGCGGGTCGTGCCCCTCGGCCTCGAGCTCGGCGAACTCCTTGCCGCAAGCTGGGGCCCGGCGGACTGGGCCAAAGCCCGGGCGCAGCTGGGCCTCCCCACGGAGGGGAAGGTGGTGGGCATCGTGGGTCGCCTGGCCGCCATCAAGGACCACGATACGTTCCTCGCCATGGCCGCCAACCTGGCGGCGACCCGCCCGGACGTCTCGTTCGTCGTGGCCGGCGACGGCGCCCTCCGCGAGGGCTTGGAGGCGAAGGCCGGCGGCTTGTTGGGGGACAGGATCCGGTTCCTCGGCTGGGTGACCGATCTCCTGCTGCTGTATGCCGCGCTGGATGTCGTCGTGCTCACGTCCCGCAACGAGGGGACCCCTGTGGCGCTGATCGAGGCAGGGGCGGCCGGTAGGCCGGCCGTGGCAACCGACGTCGGCGGCGTGCCCGAGGTCGTGCGCGACGGTGTGTCGGGCTTCGTCGTGCCACCGGGCGACGCGGCGGCGCTCGCGGCGAAGGCGGGCCTGCTGCTCGACGAACCTGAGGCCGCCCGTGCCATGGGTCTGGCCGGCCGGGAGTGGGTGCGGGCGCGCTTCAGTTCCGAACGCCTGGTGGAGGACCTGGTCGCCCTGTACGCCGAGCTGGCGGACCGGGCGGACCGTCGCACGTAGGCGGGACCCGTGCTGACTGGGTGTCTCATCGACGTTCCTGCATGAGTTCATGCATCGGTGCATGATACGATTGGGGCATGCCGAAGACCATCCAGATCCGGGATTTGGACGACGAGGTGTACGCCGCGCTCCAACAGCGAGCGGGCGAGGCGGGTCTCACCGTCCCTGAGCTCCTGCGTCGGGAGGCCACCCGCCTTGCCGGTCGGCCCACGCTGGAGCAGTGGCTCGCTCGCACAAGACGTCGCCCATCCAAGATCAACAGCGCCGACGTGCTGGCGGCACTCGATGAGCTGCGCGGGCCGTGGCCAGATGCTGGTCGTTGACGCTTCGTGCCTGTATGAAATCGTTGCCGACGGGACCGTAGCCGAGGGCGTTCGCCAGCGCCTGGCGGTGGATCCCGATCATGCGGCACCACACGTCATCGATGTCGAGGTAGCGAGTGTTATTCGTCGTGATCACCTATTGGGTCGACTGGACGAAACCGCCGCCGCGCAAGCCATTGAAGACCTGCGGGATTGGCCGGCGGAGCGCTGCGGCCACCAACCCTTGCTGGATCGAGTCTGGGAATTGCGAACGACCGTCCGGCCGTGGGACGCAACCTACGTGGCATTGGCCGAAGCGTTGGACGCCACGCTCGTTACCCTTGACGGCCGCCTCGCGGCCGCTTCCGGGCCCCGGTGCCGCATCGACGTCGTCACGTGAACTGCTTCACCGGGCCTGAGGTCGCTGAGGGATCTGCGGCGGGCCGGCGCCGATGGCAGCCGTTTGGAGGTAAACTATCGCAGGAGGCTCGGACTCGATCGGCTGATCCAAGGGGGTGATGTCTGGTATGAGATGACATTGCGTTGGAACCCCGTCCTCGTCCTGCTGGGCGAGTGTTGCGCAGGGGCCACCCCACAGCGAACATCATCGACGGGGCGCAGTCGCGCCGTAGCCCGGCGCAGTCGGTTTCTCACTACTCACTCGTGAAGGAGTCATTCCCATGGCCAACTCATACGCATGTGCAAACGCCGGTGCGGGGACCTGCGGGTTCCGGACCACCTGGACCGACGAGGCTGACCTGCGGCGTCAGCTCGCCAACCACCTCGTGACAGTGCACGAGGTCAAGACGCCGACCGCGACGATCGTGAACTACCTCGTCAAGGTCGCCAAGGACATGTCGGGCCAGGTCCAGCACTGAGCACCTTTTCAGCAGGATTGGGCCGGGCCGAAAGGCCCGGCCCTTTCCATTGGCAGAGGGTCGAGGCTCGGGTCCGCTGAACTTCGAGCCAAAACCACTCATTTTGCGGCGTTTTGGCTCAAAGTCTCTGGAGCCGACCCGGCGGCCGATTCCCGCCACCCGCCAACCGGCGGTCCGGCGGGCCAGAGGCTGGTCAGGTCGACAGGCCTGAGCGGTTCGCGGTAGGCGGCATGGAGGACAGCGGCTACCGGGCCGGCGGCTTCGGCCAGGTTGACGAACCAGTCGATGCCGGCGCTGTAGGACCAGAGGTAGGAGCGGAGGAGCGGGTTGACGCTGCGGTCCGTCAGGAGATCGGAGATGTCCTCATCGGTCCAGAACGGGGCGTGTTCGTGGGCGTAGGCGACCAAGCTCTCGATGGATTCGCCTCGGTTGACGGCGAGGTGGAGCTGCGCCCGGACAAGCTGAAGGTAATGGGCCAGACGTACGCTGGTCGTGAGGGCGTCCTCGTCGGGGGCGACGAAGAGCGGCAGCGCCTGGGCAAGGCCTTCGAATAGGGTCTGCTCCCGGGAGTGGACGGAGAGGAGCCGGACCCACGGGACGTCATGGGTCCGGGAATACTCGGCGATGCTGGCCGACTGGAGGCCGTGGGCGAGCACCTCGTGGAGGGCGGCCTGGCGGGACCGGACACGGCTGAAGTGCCCTCGGCGGGTGTTGAGGCGCAGGTGGATGTCGCTGCTCGAGCTGTTCAGCCAATAGTTCCAGTAGGCGTCGACCTCGGCGGTCTCCACGGTGAGGAAGTAGGAGGCGGTCGAACCGGTGGCCGCCCGGACGGCGGGCTCGAACTCTTCCGCGGCGTTACGGATCTCGGTGGCGGCCTGCTCTGCGGAAAGGGGGCCCTGCAACTGGTGAAGCTGCTCGGTGGTCTTCGTGCCCCAGCCGATCCCGAGTCCCTCCAGGGCCTCCTGGAGCTGGGCTCGCCGGGACGCAATGTAGTCCGGCGGCCAGCCGGTGGCATCGCAGCCCTGTGTCCCGCGGATGTAGTCGGCCAAGGGGATGCGGGCACCCAGGAGGGCTGCCAGGTAGGTGGCGTCGGCCTGGGCTCGGTCATGGACGCAGGAAGGTCCGGCGTCGCTCGCTCGTTCCAGGAGGTCAAGGTACCTGTGGTAGGCGTCGAGGCGGCTCTCGACGGGGATGGCCTCGGTGAGGTCGGGGCGCAGGTCGTAGTTGATGACGGGGTTTGCCCCGCGGGCGACCTCGTAGGCGTTCCAGCCCCGCAGGATCGCCTCCAGCTCGTCACGCAGGGACTGGGCCACGGTCGACCTCCCATCGTAGGGTCAGTGCCTGGTTGGGGCGGAGGTAGTCCCGGGTGAGCGTCATGGTGATATCGGCTCCGTCGTAGTCCCACAGGATGTCGTCGGTGGCGAAGGCCTCCGAGCCGTCCTGCATCTCCTCGACGGCGCTGCACCGCAGCAGTGAGGCCTGCTCATGGCGGACGTTGATGGTGAATTGGCGGGTGGGGCGGTGGAAGGCATGTCGCCAGAAGAGCTCGTCGAGGATGCGACCGCCGGTGCAAGTGTATTCGAAGCGGGCTGTGCCTCCCGGCTCGACCGCGGGGGCGAACTGGCAGGCGAACCTCGACTTGCCCGGGGCATCATAGGTGCGCTGGATCATGACCTTGCGGCCGTCAAGGGGGGTGGCCGAAATACCGAGGGGGCCCCCGGTGTGCTCGAACCACAGATCGCGTGAGAGACGGCGCAGCGGCGTCGGGGTCAGGTTCAGTATCTCCAGCGTGTAGGTCACTACCGATGCCCCCTCGGCAGCGATTGTGAGGTCGACGGCCACGCTCAGCTCCACCACATGGCCCGACAGGTTGGCGAGGAGGCGGGTCTCATCGTCGGACAGTCTGAGCGTCTTCTGGAGCGCGACGAGCTTGCGCGCAAGATCGTGGGCCACATCGCCCTCCACAGCGTGCATGGTCTCGCTGAGGCGGGGTGGCAGGGTCGAGACGTGGGTGCCGCCGGCAGCGTGGCTTCGGAGGGGCCTGCTCCAGGCCGCCTGGGGCTCGGGGGCGGCCAGCCCCTGACGCAGGGCCTCGACGAGCTGCGCAATCTCCGGCTGGGCCGAAGCGCCGCCGTGGGGGGCGTCGGCGGTCTGGAGGAGCTGTTCGGCCGTCCACCCGCGGAACATCGCTTCCAGGATGCGGCAGTGGTCTGGATACGGCAGGCGCTGCACGCCACCCATCATCCACCGGTGCAGGGTGGCTCGGCTGGGCCACTTGCCCACCAGCGCCGGGTCCAGCTCCTTGGCGAGGCGGTCGTACTCCCGGCAGAACGACGCGTGCGTCTGGAGGTGCCGGGCCTGCAGCAGCGCTTTCAGGTACGTGGCGATGGCGCCTTCTTCCGGTTGGTCGCTCTCGTGAGGCTAGCAGACGTTGCTACAGAGATGAGACGCCGCCGGTCAAAACGAGCCTGACGCGAAGTCGCGCTGAAACGGCCTTCCCATGGAGACTCAGCCATGAGGTCGGCGGCTTCCCTTAGGTCCACGAGCAGTCACCTTGGGTCCCCGTAGACAGCTGACCCCGCCCGGCCGCACTCGATCCGGGGGTCGAGCGATAAGCCCGGGCCACGGCTCCTTCGGGGGCCCCAGGTGATTGCTCGTCCCACGACAGCGGCCGGGCCTTGAAGGCCCGGCCCTTTTCATTGGCAAAAGGTCGAGGCTCGGGTCCGCTGAGCTTCGAGCCACCACTCACTTCGCGGCGTTTTGGCTCGAGTCTCTGGAGCCGACCCGGCGGTCGTCGTCTGTCCAGAACGGGTCCTTTTCGCAGCCTCGGACTGGCTGTGTTGCTCCAGCTTCACCACGTTCTGTGGTCGCCCTCGTACCTGATGGGCGGGCCCCTGCACAACCTTGGCTGTCTGGCCGCGCCAGGCGCGGTCAAACAGCCAAAGTTCGGGTCTGGGGCTGCCGCAAGGCACCCGCGACGGGTGTTATGGGAAAATGGCGAAACCGAAATGACCACGAAGAGTGGTCGATCCCCCCATAGCCGCCCGCCGCCCTGGGCCTCACCCGCCCCCGGTTGTTGCTTCGGCCCGCCTGCGGGCTTTAGGCTTCTCGCGACGAACGGGGGACACAGCCATGCCAGCACCTGTCTACCATCTATGCCTCACGAAGCACACCGGGATGCTGCTCATTGCCCGCCGGGTGACCCGCACGTACAGCGGTTCGTTTGAGGAATGCGTGGCGGCGTACAAGGAGGTGCTGGCCCACAACCTGACGTTCGGTTGGTGGAGCCTCTTCTCGCTGGCGTGGAACCCCATGACCCTGCACGCGAACGCCAAGGCCTTCAAGACGCTCAAGCGGCTGAACGGCTGAGCCTTCGGAAGTTTGGTAAGAATTCGTTGGCTGCGGACGAAAAACCACCAAACTTCGGAAAGACCTCTTAGCCCTCCGGCGGCGCTACGCTTAATGAGACCATGGCCGCCACCACCTCTGTCGCCGTGTGCACGTTGAACGGGGCGGCTCTCCTCGACGAGCAGCTCCACAGCATCGCCAGCCAGGCGCAGTTGCCCGACGAGCTCGTGATCTGCGACGACGGCTCGACCGACGGGACGGTCGGCATCCTCCAGGGCTTCGTGCCCGAGGCTCCGTTCCGCGTGCGGCTGTACCGCAACGATCGCCGGCTTGGCTACGCCAAGAGCGTCGAGCGGGCGATCTCCCTCTGCACCGGGGACCTGATCTCGCTCACCCCCCAGGACACCGTCTGGATGCCGGACCGGCTCCAGCGCTGCGTTGCCGCCCTGGACGCCCATCCGCTTGCCGGCGTGGTGAGCTCCGATGCGGGGGTGCTGAAGCCCGAAGAGCGCGAGCACGTCACCCTGGGCGAGGCGCACGCCGTGCTGCTGCACCGGAACTTCGTGAACGGGGCCGGTGTGACCTTCCGCTCCGAGTGCCGCGGCGACATCGTGCCGATCCCCGCCCTCTGGGCACCGGACTGGTGGATCGCCCTCGTGGTCTCGTTGCGCTGGCAGGTCCGCCTCATCGACGAGCCGCTGCTGGTGGACCCCCCGCCCCCGGCCAGGCCCGACCCGAACCCACGGCACCAGACGGAGCAGTGGGAGGCGGCACTCGAGCGCATCGGCCTGATCGGGCGGGAGGGGGCCATCAACATCTCGGTGCGCGACGTCGCCGGGTTGCACGCACGGATACGGCACCTACGGTCCCGGGCCACGCTGCCGACCGGGCGGCTCTTCAGGGTGCCCGTCGTTGCCCGGGAACTCCTGAACGGCGGCTACCTCCGGTATTCGCAGGGGGTCGCCGCCGCTCTCAGAGATCTCTCCCTGCCGTTCTCCGCGGTCGGGGGCTGGCGCGCCGGCTGAGCCGCCGCTCGAGCGAGCCGCGGGCGTAGCCGGCCACCTGTGCCGCTTTCACGACGAGGCCGTACGCCGGGACGCGGACCAGGGCCTGGTAGGCAGACGGCGAGCCGAGGGTCGAGATGGCCCGGCGCCGCATGCGCATCGTGAAGTAGCCCCAGCCGGCGACGAGGCCCAGCCTCGCGGTCCAGAACCGGAGGGATGCGGCCGCCAGCAGCCCCAGCGCCGAGAGTTCACCGGCGACCTTCAGGTAGGCGCGGGGATCCAGCCCGGCGTCGCCGTCGCCGCGCCCGTACCGCGCGACCACCCGGTACAGCCGCCGCGGCCCCCGGGGTGCGTTCCAGGCCACCCGTGCATCCGGGGCGAACGCGAAGCGCAGCCCTCGCCGGCGCAGCTCGATGAACCAGACGGCGTCCTCGTTGTGGGAATAGCCCTCCGGGAAGGGGTGGACCCGGGTCCGCCGGAACGCCACCGAGCGCGTGCTGGGGCGGGTGCTGGCAGGGTCGACGCTCTCGATCGGGACGGTCAGTACCGCCACCGAGGCGCGCACCCGTTCGTCGCCGGCGGGCGGGACGGTCCACCCGGCCACGACGTCGATGCCGGCATCAGCTTCCAGGGGCTCGACGATGCGCTCCAGCCACGTGGCCTCCAGGGCGCAGCCCAGGTCGGTGGCCGCGATCACGTCGGCGTCGGTCGCGGCCAGGGCGGCATTGCGGCCGGCCGAGCGGTTGCCCGGCACCCGGAGCAGCGTGACCCCCGGGTGGCGTGCTGCGATGCGGTCCGAGCCGTCGGTCGATCCGCCGTCAACCAGGATTATCTCGTCGGGCTTGCGGGTTTGCGCCTCGATGCCGGCAAGGAACGCCGGCATCGATCCCGCCTCGTTCAGAAAGGTGCTGATGAGGGCGACCTTCACTCCTCCGCCCACACCTCCTCGTAGAGGTCGGCCATGCGGGACCAGGTCTGCGTCGCCGCCCAGGTCTGGGCGCGCCCCACCCGTTCCCGGCGTGCCTCCGGATGCTCCTCGTCCGCCCGCAGCGCCCTGCCCAGCGCGGCCGGCCCGGCAGCATGGATGAAGCCGTCCACGGGGATCTGCCGCCAGCACTCGGCGAGCACGGGATCGTTGTCGAGCCCGTAGGCCGGCACGCCGGCCGCCATCGCCTCGAGCAACGACAGGTAGCCGCCGCAGAACGTGGCCTCGGCATGGCGCATCCACCGCTCGGGCTCCTCGGTCCGCCCCATCAGCCGGGCGTCGATCCCCGCCCGCTCGACAGCCGCGCGCGTCTCGGCTTCGAGCGGGCCCTCGCCGAAGATGAGCAGCGGGGGAGGGTCCCCGCCCAGGCGCCGCCACTCGGCCACCGCCTCGACCACCCGGGAGGGGCTGTGGCCCGGCGCGAGCCTGCCGATGAAGGCGCTGTAGCGCTCCGGGGCGTCGGGGTGCCGCCCGGCGTCGGGGCCCAGTTCCGCTGCCCCGTAGATGACCCGGTCGACCCGGGCGCCGGGATAGAACGACCGGAGGTCGGCGACCGCGATGACCTTGCCCACCCGCCGGCATGCGATCGCTCGTTCCACCTTGGCGGAGGTCGGGATCGGCCAGCCCTCGTAGCCGTGCACGGTCATGTGGACAGGCAGCCGGGGGCGCAGATGCCGCTCCAGGAAGTACCAGCGGGTGACCGTGATGGGGTCGTGGCAGTGCACGACATCTGCCACGTCGAGCACGGCGCGGTGCCGGCGGAACCAGGCGTAGCGGTGGGCGAAGCCGAGGTTGCGGGTGTGCTGCTCGGAGATGCGGCGGATCGCGATGCCGTCGACCTCGTCGTGTTCCGGCAGCGCGGGGTCGTAGGCCGCGACCACGAACGTCACCGCGTGGCCGCGGCGGACCAGTTCCCGCCCGAGGAAGCGACCGTGGCGTTCCTCACCGCCGCCGCGCGGCCAGAAGTAGTGCATGAGCATCACGATGTTCAACGGCCGTGCCGCACACGGCGGACCTGCTCGGACAGGCGGATGAGCCCGACCAGGAGGCCGGCATACCAGGCGGGTTCGAACTTCGCGTAGTACGCCTGCAGGTCCTTGAAGAAGATGGCCCGGATGCGTTCGGGCGGCTCCCGGTTGGTCGAGGTCCGCTCCGGGTGGACGACCCGGGCGCCAGCCACGTAGTCAAGACGCCAGTCGGCAGCAGCCAGGCGCTTGCAGAGGTCGTCCTCCGTGAAGTACAGGGCCATGGCCTCGTCGTAGAGGCCGTCGGGGAAGGCGGAGCGCCGCACCATGAGGAAGGAGTCGGGCGCCACCTCCACGGGCCGGGTGGACGTGCGGTCCCAGCCCTCGTAGAACACGCGGCCCTTGGCGCGCGCCCGCAGCCCCGGCAGCGCCCCGCCGAGCGCCGTGTACCACAGCAGCGAGTACCACCGGTCCTGGAAGCGGGCGCAGATGGCCTGCTCCTCGCCGGACTCGAACGCCATCCGCAGCGTGACCGCGCCGACCGCCGGATGCTCGTCGAGGTAGGCGACCGCGGTAGCCAGGGCGTCGGGGTCCACGTAGCAGTCGGAGTTGAGGATGAGGAAGTACCGGCTCTCGGTCGCCTCCCAGGCCAGGTTGTTGCCCCCGGAGTAGAAGAGGTTGCTCCCAGGCTCGAGGACCCGGACGCCGGCGAAGCCCTTGGCGACGTCGGGGGCTCCGTCCGTGGAGCCGTTGTCCACGACGACGACCTCGATCGAGCCCGGGAAGTCGCTCGCCTCGACGTGGCGGAGGCACCGCTCGAGCGCATCGGCGGCGTTGTAGCTCACGATCGAGACGACGAGGTCGTTCACGGAGCCAGGGTGAAGACCATCTCGTGGGCGAAGAGGTTGGGCAGCGAGGATTCCAGCTTCGCCCTGCCGCCCGGCCAGAGCTTGCCGAGGGCCACGACCGGCATCAGCACGGGGCCTCGGGCCGCGGCGAATCCCTGCACGTTGAGTCCTGCGGCGGCGAAGAGCTCCAGCGCGCTGTGGTACGTGAAGAACTTGAGGTGCGTGCGGTCCCGGATGCCGTAGTCCTCGTAGTCGAAGTGCCCGCGCAGGTGCAGCAGCCGCTCCTGCCAGTGGGCCACGTTGGGCAGGTTCAGCACGATCCGGCCCCCCGGGGCGAGCGCCTGCCTGCAGCGGCGCAGGGCGTCGAGCGGGTCGCGCAGGTGCTCGATCACCGCCGCGGCAACCACGACGTCGTAGCCACCGCCCGCCTCGTCCCACACCTCGGGCTGCTCCAGCGAGCCGACGATCACGCGCTCGCACCACAGCTCGGCGAGCTTCGCCGACGGCCGGTCGAGCTCGATGCCGGTCACCGTCGCCCCCGCCTGGCTCATCCAGCGCGAAAGGTAGCCGGTGGCGCAGCCCAGTTCGAGCGCGCGACTGCCGGGTGGGACGCGGGCAAGGACGAGGTCGTGGGCGTCGCCGGGGCGCGGGGCGTCGGCCTCGGTGTGGTACTTCGGCCCCCGCCGGGTCCCGCCGGGGTTGCCGCGGTGGCGCAGGGTCATCCGCAGCAGGGGCCCGTCCATCGACCAGTCCACGATCTCGCTGCCCAGCGCAGCCACCGCGTGCCGGTAGTCGTGGGCGAAGGTGTAGGGGTTGATCGTGCGGCTGGCCCCCGCCCGCCGTACCGGCCGCACCTCCTCGGTGTGGAACGAGCAGCGGGCGACCCGGGCGACCTCGGCCAAGGCGGCCTGCAGGTCTGCGGGGGGCACGTGCATGAGCACACCGTGCGTGAGGAGCAGGTCGGCCGCGCCGGTTGCGACGGGCAGCGAGCGGATGTCGCCGGTCGCCAGCAGCGCCTCGGGGGCGTAGGCCTGCGCCTCGGCCAACATGGACGCGGAGATGTCGATGCCGATGACCGTGCCTGGGCGAGGGGTGTGGTCCAGCACGTACCGGAGGTTGCGGCCGAACCCGCATCCGACTTCGACGAAACGGTCCGGCCGCTGCGATGAGAGCAGCTTCCCGAGGAGCTCGTGCTCCGGCCCGGTGTCCTTGCGGTGCGGTTCGGTCGCGTAGCTCCGCCCCCAGGCCTCCCAGAGCGCGCGCGGCTGGTACCCGCCCTGGAGGGCGAAGCGGAGCCAGCGTCGTGCCCGGCCGTAGGCATGGCTCGCCGCACTACGAGGCGAGAAGGGTGCGCGGATCCTCGGCCTCCTCCTCACCCATGGCGATCGCCAGCAGCCTCCGCCACCGGTGCAGGTACGTGTGCTCGCCGATGCAGCGGGCGCGTCCCAGCCGGGCAAGCTCCTGCGCCGCGGCGGGGTCCTTGGCCAGGCGCGCGACCGCCTCGGCGGCGGCGACGGGGTCGCCGGCCCGCAGCACCTCGTCCTCGGTGAACCAGTCGGTCCGGAGGCGGTCGACGACGAGCGCCGTGCTGCACGCGGTGGCTTCGAAGTTGCGCAGCGACCCTCCGTCGAGCATCGAGGGTTCCTGCACCGACAAGGTGATCAGCCCCGAACAGAGGGCCCGCCGGAGAGCGTCACCCAGCACGACGGCCTCGACGGAGGCCAGCCGGGGATGCGTGAATCCGGCCCATCCCGGCCCTGCCAGGCTCATCGTCACGCTGGGTGGGAGGGCGTCGAGAAATTCGCCGATATAGGCACGACGATGGGCCGTGGCGGCTCCCACAAAGGACACGTCGGCGATCCGGGCATCGGGCAGCGGCCGGTGCCAGTCGGGGTCGCAGCCGGAGACAGGAAGGGCGGTCGCGGCCCGGGCGCCCAGGCCGAGCCACTCGAGCGCATGCAGGCGCTCGTTGCAGAAGATGTGGCTCCACAGCGGGGCGGCTGCCTTCTCGCCGGCTTGGCCGAACACTGCGGGGGACGTCCCGTTGAGCGCGACCACCGGCCGCCGGCCACCGCCGGCCGCCGCTTCCACCATCGAGGAGTCGACGAGCGGGCTGCCGCCCGAGAAGGCGATGACGTCGGCGCCACGGGCGGCCTCGGCAACCCTGGACCGCAGCCGGGCCGCCGCGGGGTGGCGGGGGCCGAGCTCCGCGACCGCCTTGCCGGCGATCCTCCGGACGGCGGCCGAGCGCTCCTTCACCGACCCCCAGGCCAGCGACCAGCGTTCGGGGACAAGGAGGGAGTCCGACCAGCGCACCACCTCGACGTGGTGGCCCAGCGCCTCGATGGCCTTGACCCAGAACCCTTGCGCCTGCGCCGGGATGAACGGTCCCGTCCAGCCCCCCTCGCGGGCCGCCGCAAGGGCTGTAGCGTTGCTGACGGGCGCGACGAGAAGGACGCGGAGGCTGGAAGGCATGCCAGGTACATTATCGTCGTGATCCTGAGCCAGTCGGTCTGCGCTCCCGTCCCCGTGACCCGGCATTACGAGACAGTCGTGTGCGACGTGTGTGGCACTGCCGGCGGGACGGTCCTCGCCCGGATTCTCGCCCCCGCCGCAATCGCTGATCCCCTGCAGCGCTTCTGTGTCGAGACACTGGAGTTTCCTCGGTCGGGGATTGCCCTCGTGCTCTGCCCGGCCTGCGGCTTCGGCTACCAGGACCCCCGCTTGTCGCAAGTGGGCATGCAGGCCTTCTACGCCCGCTTCTACGATCCGGCGGGGCCCAGCGGTGCCTACCACCGCACCGCGCAACCGGAGCTCGAGCGGGCCCGGTACGAGGCCATCACCGCGGCAGGCCACACCTCGGGTTCCGTTCTGGATGTCGGCGCGGGGAAGGGGTACGCGCTCGAGGCGTTCCCGCCCTCGTCGTGGAAGCGGCACGGGCTCGACGTGTCGTCCGAGGCCCTCGCAACCCTGCGTGCCCGATTGCCGGACGCGGCGGTCATCGAGGGTTCCCTTTCGCAGGTGGACCTTCCCGACGGGGCCTTCGACGTCGTCACGATGAACTCGACCCTCGAGCACCTCCGGGACCCGATTGACACGCTGCTCGCAGCCCGCCGCATCCTGAAGCCCGGCGGTCTTCTCGTGTTCAACGTGCCCAACCTCGACTCGGCCAGCCGTTTCCTGGCTGATCGGACCGGCGGTGGATGGTTCGGCTTCACGCCCGAGCACCTGAACTACTTCACGCCCAAGGTCCTGACCCGTATCGCCCATGACGTGGGTTTTTCGGGACAACGTCACCACACGGTGGGGTTTGAGCGGACGCGGGGGCGCTGGGGGCACCTCGGCCAGCAGTTCGTGAGGATCGGCTCAGGGCTGAAGCGCCTTGCCCTGGGCGGGCCGGAAGCGAGGCAGCGCCTGACCGCAGGGTTCAGCGTCGTGGCCGACTGGCCGTTCTCCTCGACGCCGCTCGGGCGTCGCCTCCACTACGGCGAGAACATCACCGGCTTCTGGACGGCCTGAGCACGCGCTGCACCGGCCCCAGGAGCCCGTCAATGAGGGCTCGCCGGTCATATTCGTCGAGGATGCCCAGGCCGAGTGCGGCGAGGCCGTAGGTGACGACCGCTGCCGCCACGGTGAGCGGTAGGAACGCGTGGCGCAGGACCCAGGTCACCAACCCCATGAGCGCGGTGGCGACGAGGATCTTGCCAATTCTCGGAACGTCCAGGATGTTCGCATGGTCCCGGAGCAGCACGGCGGCCAGCACGGAGGTGGCGACATGGGCGCCGAGCACGCCCGCCGCAGCCCCCGTCAGGCCGTGGACCGAGAGGCCGATCCACACCCCCACGGCGACGAAGGCCAGGAGGGTGACGAACGTGGCGATGTAAATGCCGTGGCGGCCCCGGACGATCATCGCCTTGGTGAGGGTTCCCCAGTAGGCAGTCGGCACGAGGGCGACGATGAGGATACGGAGCACGTTGGCCGAGGAGCGGTAGGGAGCCCCGAAGACCAGGGCAACGATGGGAACCGCCAGCAGCGCGGTCCCCGCGGCGATCGGCACGACGATGGAGAGCACCAGCCCGTACGTGCGCCGGAGCAGCCGGGTCAACTCGTTGGGGCCCTCCTGCGCGACGCGGGCCATCAGCGGGTACGTGACGCCGATGAGCGGCGTGAAGAACAGTTCCACCGCGCTCGAATAGAACATGAAGGCGACCCCGTACAGGGCGAGGACCTTCGCCCCGAGCCGGTGGGCAATCAGCAGGTTGTCGACCCGGAAGGCCGCCGTCTGCGCATAGGACGCCAGGCCCAACGGCAGGGCGGCGAGCAGCAACGGCTTGGCGAGACCGCGGGCGTCACGGAAGCTGGGGTGCGCGAACCTTAGCGCGACCGCCCAGAAGATGACGGCGTTGAGGCCGGCTGCGGCCACCGTGGCGATGGCCAACCCGAGGACGCCGGCCCCCAGGATGAGTGCGACGACGCCGAAACCGATGCTCATGCAGAGGTTGGTGAGGATGTAGAGCGTGACCAGCCCGAATCGTTCCCGGGTCTGGAACACCACGGACGCCAGGGAGCCCAGGGCGTTGGGGATGATGGAGGAGGCCGCGACGGCGCTGATGACGAGAATCTCCCCGCGGTAGCCGAGGGCCAGGGTGAGACCGGTTGCGAGGCCCGCGGCGATGATGCTGAGGCCCGACACCAGGCGGAGCGCCGCGCCGAGCAGACCTGGGAGCTCGGATGGTTTCTGGGCGGCCTGACGGATGACGATGAGGCCCACGCCAAGGTCTGACACAATCGAAACGAATCCGACGAAGCTGATGGCCAGCGTGTAGACGCCGTACCGGTCCGTGCCGAGCCGGCGGGCCAGGAAAATGAACCACACGGTCTGCAGCACCCGCGAGAGGACCTGGCCGGCCGAGAGGATGGCGGCGTTGCGGGCCACCCGCTCCCCCCGGGTGGGGGTGAGCGGGAGGCCAGACGGCACATCGGACATCTCTGCAGTAAAGCAGCATCCTGCACCTGGCCCCGCACGGGGCCGCGCCACTCGTAGAACGGCCGGGTGTCCGCCCCAGCATTTCGAGGCATACTCCCCGGATGCCCGCACACGTCGAACCCCTCGCCCACGTGGAAGAGGGTGTCGCCCTCGGCGAGGGCGCCCTCGTGTGGCACCATGCGACCGTCCGGCGCGGCGCAACCATCGGGGACCGGACCAGTGTCGGGGCAGGCGCCTACGTGGGAGTCGGCGTCACTGTCGGCGCCGACTGCAAGATCCAGAACGCTGCGCTGGTGTACGAGGGCGCCAAGTTGGGCAACGGCGTCTTCATCGGGCCGGGGGCAATCCTCACCAACGACCGCCGCCCCCGCGCCGTCAACCCGGACCTCACCCGCAAGGCGCTCGCCGACTGGCACCTCGAGGGCGTGACGGTCGGGGAGGGTGCCTCCGTCGGCGCCGGCGCCATCGTCGGCCCGGGCTGCACCGTGGGGGCCTGGGCACTCGTCGGTGCGGGCGCGGTCGTCACCCGCAACGTCCCGGCATTTGCGCTCGTCCTCGGCGTGCCCGCCCGGCAGTCGGGGTGGGTGTGCCGGTGCGGGACAGCCGTTGTCCCGCCGGCACGGTGCGACGAGTGCGGTCACGACTACGTGCTGGGCCCCGACGACCCCCCGAGCGTCCGCGAGGTGGTCTAGCGTCGTGGCCCCGACCTTCCCCGTCGCTCCCCGCGTCGGGCCGGCCGAGGAGGAGGCGGTGCTGCGGGTGCTGCGGTCCGGCCAGCTCGCCGCGGGGCCCGAGGTGGCAGCGTTCGAGTCCGAGTTTGCCGCCTTCGCCGGCACCCGCCACGCCGTGGCGGCCAGTTCCGGGACCGCGGCGCTCCACATGGCCCTGGTCGCCGCAGGGGTTGGTCCCGGCGACGAGGTGATCGTGCCCGCGCTGACGTTCGTCGCTTCGGCCAACGCGGTGGTGGCGGTGGGGGCGACCCCCGTCTTCGCCGACATCGCCGCGGACGGGTTCGCGCTCAGCCCCGATGCCGCCGCGTGCGCCGCCACCGAGCGCACCAGGGCGGTGATGGCGGTGCACCTCTACGGCATCCCCGCAGACGTTGGAGCCCTGTCGGCCATGTGTGCGGAGCGCTCCCTGTCGTTGATCGAGGACGCCGCCCAGGCGCACGGGGCCTCCTGGGACCGCAGGCCGGTTGGCTCGTGGGGGATCGGCGCCTTCTCCTTCTACGCAACCAAGAACATGACCACCGGCGAAGGGGGCATAGTGACGACCGGAGACGACGAGGTGGCCGGGCGGGCGCGCAGCTTCGCCAACCACGGGCGGCGGGCAGGCGACCCGGGCGGCTACGCGCATCCGGCGTTCGGGCTAAACCTGCGGATGACGGACCTCGCGGCGGCGATCGGGCGGGTGCAGCTTGCCTGCCTGGAGGAAGCCAACGCGGCACGCCGCCACCTCGCCGCCCTGCTGACCGACGTCATCCCCGAGGCGTGGCGCCGGCCGGTGCCGCCGGCGGCGGAGCCCGTCTGGCACCTGTTCCCCCTTGTGGTGGACGACCGCGACGAGGTGATCGAGCGGCTGCAGCGCCAGGGGGTGCCGACGGGGATCTTCTACCCCGCCCCCGTGTACCGGATGGCGCCGCACCTGCCGGCCGGGCACTGCCCGGTGGCGGAGTCCCTGGGCGGCCGTCTCGTCTGCCTGCGCATCGGCGCCTACGACGAGCCGACGCGCCACCGCTACGCCGAGGCCGTGGCGTCGGCCCTCGGGGCATGACGGGCCCCGCCCGCCTGGGGCTAGTGGGCCTGGGCGAGATGGGCCTGCACCACCTCCGCAACTTGGGCGAGATGGAATCGGTCGATCTGATTGCTGTCGTCGAGCCCGACCCCGCGGCCCGGCGGCGGGCCACGGTGCGTGGCGTCGCCGCCGTCGGCAGCCTCGGCCAGCTCGTCGACCTCAAGCCGGACGCGGCAGTGGTCGCGGTCCCGACCGCCCAGCACGCGGCGGTTGCCGTCCCGCTGCTGGAGGCCGGGATCGCGTGCCTGGTCGAGAAGCCGCTTGCGGGCACCGTCGCCGACGCGGAGGCGATCGTGGCCGCAGCCGGGTCGGGCAGATCGCTGCTCGCCGTGGGCCACATCGAGCGCCACAACCCTGCCGTGGCCTTCCTCGCCGGGCTGATCGCCAGGGATGAGGTCGGTGAGGTCCTGGGCCTCAGCGTCTACCGGACGGGACCGATGCCGGCTCGGATCCGCGATGTCGGGGTGGTCTTCGACCTGGCCAGCCACGACCTCGACATCGTCTGCTGGCTGCTCGGCCAGCAACCCGCTGCCATGCAGGCGCACGTGTTCGGCTGGACGGCAAACCCGCGGCGGGAGGCGGCGGTCCATATCGTTGCGCGGTTCGGATCCGGGGTCCTGGCGATGGTGGACGCAAGCTGGCTCCACCCGGCGAAGTCACGGCGCCTCCACTGTCTCGGCACCGAGGGCCTGGTGACGGTGGACTATCTCCAGCAGGAGGTTCGCCTGACCCGCAACAACCACGAGCTGGGGGACTGGGGCCCGCTGGTCGGCCTGGGCGCCTCCCTCGGCGAGCAGATCCGGTATTCGGTGCAGCGCAGGGAGCCGCTGCGCGCCGAGCTGGAGTCGTTCGTGGCGGCGGTCCGGGGTGACGACGCCTCGGTGGTCCCGGGGGCGGCCGGCCTCGCCGTGGTGCGGCTGCTCGCCGAGCTGACCGACCAGATCGCCGCCCAGGGGGGTCCAGGGGGGAGTAGCAGCCCCCCGTAGCGA
>WNFC01005584.1_pt1 | contig 25848 bp, 22 predicted proteins | sample 5400541 | NCBI WGS metagenome assembly WNFC01 (sample SAMN13153342, study PRJNA577476) | soil metagenome | isolation source: 120 cm saprolite under Douglas fir tree site 2 hole 2 replicate 1 | place: USA:California | collected 2015-04-18 | reverse complement strand
TCGACCACATCGGCACGCCGGCGCCGCGGTGGTCGGCGACGAGCCTGGTGAGATCGACGTGCTTCATCCCGAAGCGCAGGTCGGGCTTGTCGTTGCCGTACTCGCGCATCGACTGCTCGTACGGCATGCGCGGGAACGGGCGGGCGATCTCGACCCCGAGGACCTCGCGCCACAGCGCGGTCACCAGCTCCTCCACCACCGTGAACACGTCGTCCTGCGAGACGAAGGACATCTCCAGGTCGATCTGGGTGAACTCGGGCTGGCGGTCGAGCCTCGGGGTCCTCGTCGCGGAAGCACTTCACGATCTGGAAGTACCGGTCGAACCCCGCCACCATGAAGAGCTGCTTGAACAGCTGCGGGCTCTCCGCCAGCGCATAGAACTTGCCGGGCTGGAGGCGCGCCGGGACGAGGAAGTTGCGGGCGCCGCCGGGCGTGTACTTGACCAGGAAGGGCGTCTCCAACTCGAGGAAGCCGCGCTCGTGGAGCACGCGCCGGGTGGCCGCGTTCATCCGCGAGCGCAAGAGCAGCGGGCGCTGCACCGCCGGCCGGCGGAGGTCGAGGTAGCGGTAGTGGAGCCGCTTCTCCTCCGCCGTGTCGATGCGGTCCTCGATGAGGAACGGCGGGGTCTCGCTGCGGTTGAAGATCTGGGCCTGCGCGACGTGCACCTCCACCTCGCCGGTGGGGAGCTTGGGGTTCACGTTCGCGCCCCGCGAGACCACCTTCCCGCGCACGCCGATGCAGTACTCGAGGCGCAGCTCGTGGGCGAGCTCCTGCAGCTCCTTGCCGGCGTCCTCCTCGAAGACCACCTGGGTGAGGCCGGCGCGGTCGCGCAGGTCGATGAACACCGCTCCGCCGTGGTCGCGCCGGTTGTGCACCCAGCCGAACAGCACCACCTCGCGGCCGATGTCCCGGGCAGTCAGCTCGCCGCAGGAATGCGTGCGCTTCAGGTCGCGGATGAATTCGGCCAAGTTCCAGGTCCTCCGGGGTGCGGTGCGGGGCGTTCGGTAGCACGATTCGCCGCCCCTTGCGAGGCATCCGGGCGGGCGGGCGAGCGGCCGCGGCGAACGCTTTGGCGCCTCCGTTGCACATCCCTGCCGGCATGGGACGCCTGTTCCTCTCCGCGCAGACCACCTGTGCGCTGCTGCTCGGAGCCGGGCTCCTGCTGCGGGCGCAGGCCCACCTGCGCGCGCAGGAGGAGAATGCGCCCCAGGCGGCCGCCCGGACGCGTCCGGCGCAAATCATTTCCGACACGCGCGGTGTGTCCGGACGTGCCGGGCAGGCGCCCCGCGTGGTCAGGACGCCGGCCAGCCGGGAACGGACGGCGACCCGCGGTGGGAAGGCCCGTACCCAGGGGAGGAAGCCGATGGCGCACCGCGCCCGGCAACCCAAGCGGGGCGGCGCCTCGGTTGCACAACCGAACACGGGCGATCCCGGGGGGCGGCGGTGAATTCGGGCGAGGGGAAGAAGGTTTCGGGGAAGGCGTACGACCCCATCTGCGGCTTGCGCGTCGAGAGCGGCGAGGGCGTGCCGAGCAGTGAGTACAAGAAGCGCCGCTACTTCTTCTGCTCGGACAGGTGCAAGCACGAGTTCGAGCGCGCGGCCGAGCGAATCCGCATGCAGGAGGCCGCCCGCGCCGGCGCGCTCTTCACGCAGGGCAAGGTGAGGTGGGGCCTCGCTTGAAGGACGCCCTGGCCACATTGTCGAAGCGGCGCGGTCCGCCCGGCTGCGGCCCTTGCCGCTTCGTCCGCTCCGCCCGTGATCAGGACGAAAAGATCAACGCGGAGACGCAGAGGCGCGGAGGGTTTCGTTTGAAAAGAATCTCCGCGTCTCCGCGTCTCCGCGTTCGTCGTTGAGTCCCGAAGCGCGGCGTGCGCGGCCCTCGCTCAGGTGGCGAGGTCCTTCACCTTGAGCTGGACCCGCTCCTCGCCGAAGTAGCTGTCCAGGCCGATCTGGAAGGCGGCCCGCACCCGCGCGCCCCGCGCGATGGGCGCCCCGCCCATGCCGAAAGCGATGGCGTCGACCGGGGCGCCGCCGGGCGAGTCGGACACGCGCGGCGACCAGCCGGCCGGCGCCGGCGCGGCGAGCCGCAGCTTGAGGTGCCCCGGTCCTCCGGCGCGCCGATCGGGAAGAGTGCGCACCTCCAGCGCTTCCAGCGGCTCGCAGGCGAAGACCGGCTCGGGGTTCCCGGCGCCGAACGGCGCCAGCCGCCGGAGCTGCTCGGCGAGCCCCCGGCCGATCTCCTCCGGGCGCAGCGTCGAGTCGATGCGCAGGCGGGGCTCGAGCTGCTCGGGAAGCAGCCGCTCGCGCGCCACCGTCTCGAGCGCGTCGGCGAGCTGGTGCACCCCCGAGGTGGGCAAGGTGACCCCCGCGGCGTGGCGGTGCCCGCCGAACCGCGTGAGGTGCGCGGCGCAGCGGGCCAGCGCGTCGTAGAGGTGGAACCCCTCGATGCTGCGCCCCGACCCCTTGGCCGTGCCGCCCTCGTCCTCGCACAGCACCAGCGCGGGGCGGTGGAACCGCTCGACCAGGCGGCTCGCGACGATGCCCACGACGCCCACGTGCCAGCCGGGCGAGGACACGACCAGCGCGCGCCGATCGCCCAGCTCCTGCGCCTTGCCCACCGCCTCGTCCGCGATGCGCGCCTGCAGCTCCTGGCGCTCGGCGTTGGCCCGATCGAGCTGCTCGGCCAGCTCGCGGGCCTCCGCGAGATCTTCCGTCAGCAGCAGCCGCACGCCGACCGACGCGTCCGAAAGCCGCCCGGCGGCGTTCAGCCGCGGCCCGAGCTTGAAGCCGACGTCGCCGCAGCTCACCTCGCCCGTGATCTGCGCGACCGACTTCAACGCCAAAACGCCCGGGCGCGCGCCGCGCGCCAGCTCGCGCAGCCCGAAGTGGACCAGCACGCGGTTGGGTCCGGTGAGCGGCACCACGTCGGCGATGGTGCCGAGCGCCACGAGATCGAGCTGCTCGCGCAGGTTCGGCTCGGTCCGGCCGGCGAACCACCCCGCCTCGCGCAGCCGCCTGCGCAACGCGAGCAGCAGGTGGAAGGCGACCCCGACCGCGGCCAGCTCGCGCCCCGGGAACAGGCAGCCCGGCTGGTGCGGGTTGAGGATGGCCACTGCGCGCGGGAGCGCCTCCGCCGTCTGCGCGGAGGTGTGATGGTCGATGACCACGACGTCGAGGCCGAGCTGCGCCGCGCCTTCGATCTCCGCCACGGCGGTGACGCCGCAGTCGGCGCTCACCACGAGGCGCGTCCCGCGGCCGGCGAGCTTCTTCATCGCCTCGAGGTTGAGGCCGTAGCCTTCGATCAGCCGGTTGGGGACGTAGTACTCGATGCGCGCGGGCGCGCCGCCACCCGGAGCGCAGGACGCGAGCTTCCGCAGCACGGAGACGAGCAGCGCGGTGCTGGTCACTCCGTCGACGTCGTAGTCGCCGTAGACGCAGATCGCCTCGCGCGCCTCGAGCGCGCGCTGGACGCGCGCGACCGCCGCGTCGATGCCCTTCAGCCCGAACGGGTCGGGCAGCTGCTCGAGCCGTGGCTCGAGGAATCGCTGCGCGGCCTCGGCGTCGCGCAGGCCGCGCGCCCAGAGCGCTCGTCCCACCGCGGGCAGGAGGCCCAGCTCGGCCGCGAGACGGCTGCCCTGCTCCGCTCCGGCGGCCGTCGCCGCCTCTCCCGGTGACCAGCGCATGCGAGCGGTCTAGCACGGGGGTCCGACACCGCTGTGGGTGGCGGGCACGCCGGCGGCGCCCGCATGCACCGTCCGCGCACACCAGTCGCCGCCCCCTAGGGCGGCGCTGCGCTTTTCCCAGAAGGGACACGATCGGCACGCACACTTCCGCGCTCCCGATGGCCAGGCTCCTGGCCGGTGCGGGCTCGATTCCGAGCCGATCGCGTCACGTCGCGAAACGACTCACGTATCGCCCGCACCGGCGCGACGCCGCGTTGCCCCCGGGCCGGACCTCCAGCCCGCCGGGCGCCGGCCGGTGCAGGCCTGACGCACACATGCACGGACCCCGCCAACCTGCGCGGCGAGGGACAAAAGCAGCACGCGCCCGCGAGATGCCATATGAAATAGAAGGGGTTGGAAAGGAGCGCGGATGGAAGCGGCGCCCATGGTTTTCCCGGTGCGCTATGTCTCGGAGGGGGCCGCCATCCAGACGACCTCGCGCGGCCTCTCCGGCGAAGGAATCGCGGTGCGCTCCCTCGTCCCTCCGCGTGTCGGCGCCCGCGTCTCGCTCGCGCTCTACCTGCCCGGCAATCCCAAGCCCGAGGTGGCAGTCGGCGTGGTCGCGGCCTCGGCGCGGGACCGGCCCGTCCCGGCGGGATTCTGGGTGCAGTTCACGGCCATCGACGTCGCGGCGCGCGAGCGCATCACCGCGCTGGTGGCGGAGAAGGCCCGCCGCGCGCGCGAGCTGCGGGCGCCGCGCGGCTTCCAGCGCTTCCACACGCAGTTCACCGTCCACTTCCGCACCGCTCGGGAGTTCGTCCGCGAGCACGCGCAGAACATCAGCCGGGGCGGCGTGTTCATCCAGACCGGTACGCCTCCCCAGGTCGACGAGGTGATCACGGTGCAGCTCGAGCTGCCCGACGGCGGCGCGCCGGCGACCACCACCGGCCTCGTCATGCACCGCGTGACCCCGGAGGAAGCCGAGCAGCAGGGCATCGTGCCGGGGATCGGCGTGCAGTTCCTCGACGCGGACGATCAGTTCCGCGAGCGCATCGACCGGTACATCGGGCAGGTCGGCTCCGCCTCGGCCTGAACTGGTGGTCGATCCAGGTCGTCGAGCTGTCCCCGAGGCGGAGGAGCTGAGCCGCGCTCATCTCGCCGCGGCCTGCTGGCGATGTACCAGGTGGAGTACGTGCCCGAGATGATGCCGACCAGCATGGCGAGGGCGAAGTCCTGGATGGTGCCGACCCCGTAGACGATGAGCCCGACGAGCGACAGCGCGGTGGCGCCGGAGGTGAGGATGGTGCGCCCGAGCATCTCGTTGATGCTGCGGTTGATCAGATCGCGCAGCGGCAGGCCTTTGAGCTTCTTCGCGTTCTCGCGGATGCGGTCGTAGATGACGATGGTGTCGTTCACCGAGTAGCCGACGACGGTGAGGATCACCGTCACCGAGGTCAGGTTGAACTCGTGGCGCGTCACCACGAAGTACCCGACGGTCACGATGGCGTCGTGGATGAGCGCGATGACCACGCCGGGCGAGAAGCGGAAGTCGAAACGGAACCCGACGTAGATGAGGATCATCAACATCGCGTAAAGCACTGCCTGGACGCCGTCGTACTTTAGCTGCTTTCCCACCTGCGAGCCGACGTACTCCGTCCGCACGATGTCGGCCGAGTCCTTGCCGAACTTGTCCCGCAAGAGCTGGCCGATCTTGTCCCCGGGTCCCTGCGCGATGACCGTGTACTCCTGGTCCTGCGCCTCGCGGGAGGTGAGGGCGCGCACTTCCTTGGTCTGCACGCCGGCCTTCTCCACGGCCGCCTGCAGCGCGGCCGGGTCGACCGCCTTCTTGAAGGTGAAGTCGAGCTTGTCGCCGACCTCGGGATCGAAGGAACTGGTTGTCGCTCTTGTTCCCGTACTCCTGGACGGTGGGCTCGCCGAACCCCGCCTGGCTGACCACCTCGCGCACGTCGCCGGCGGAGACCGACTTGTCGAACCTCACCTGCAGCTCGGTGCCGCCGGCGAAGTCGACGCCGTAGTTCAGCCGGGGCCAGACGACCGCGCCGAGGAGGATCAGCGCGTTCACGATCAGCGAGATCGTCACCGCCACGCGGCGGTACTTGACGAAGTCGTGGTTCGTGCCGGGCTTGACCAGTTCGAAGTACTTCATCTGCATGGCGGTTCCCTAGACGCTGAAGGCCTTGTGCAGCTTGCCGTGGCCGACGAACCACTCGACGATGGCGCGGGTCACCACGATGGAGGTGAACATCGACGCGAGCAACCCGATGATGAGCGTGGTGGCGAATCCTCGCACCGGTCCCGAGCCGTAGGCGCGGATCACGAACCCGGCGACCAGCGCGGTGACGTGGCCGTCGAAGATGGTCCAGAACACTTTTTCGTAGCCCGTCTGCACGGCGGAGGCGAGCGAGCGGCCCTGCTTCATCTCCTCCCGGATGCGCTCGTTGATGAGCACGTTGGCGTCCACCGCCATGCCCAGGGTGAGGACGAACCCCGCGATCCCCGGCAGCGTGAGCGTCGAGTCGAGCAGCGCCATCACCGCCAGCACCACGATGCCGTTCAGGATCAGCGCCACGTCCGCGACCACGCCGCTGAAGCGGTAGTAGACGGCCATGAAGAGCAGCACCGCCACAAGGCCCCACACGGCGGCGAGCGATCCGCGCCGGATCAGCTCGGGCCCGAGCGAGGCGCCCACCGAGCGCTCTTCGAGGATGCGCACCGGCGCGGGCAGCGCGCCCGACTTGAGGACGAGCGCGAGGTCCTTCGCCTCCTGCAGGATCTCGTTGATGGGCTTCAGGCCACCCAGGTGGATGGAGCAGACGCCGCCCGGGATCGGGCCCTGGATGATCGGCGCCGAGTCCACCGAGTCGTCGAGCACGATGGCCATGCGCTTCTTCACGTTGGCGGTGGTCAGCCTCTCGAACAGCTCCGCGCCGGTGCGGTTGAAGCTGACCTGCACGTAGGGGCGGTTGCCCTCGCCGGGAGAGTTGTCGAAGGCGACCCGGGCGTCGGTGATGTACTCGCCCGTCATGCCCGCCCTCTTGTCGAGGAGGTAGGTCCGGTAATAGGTCTCGCGGGCGACGCGCTCCTCGACCTTCTGGATGCCGAACTCCTTCCCGGCAGGCGCCTTGCCCTGCACGAACTTGCGCAGCTCGATGCCGTCCTTCGCGCGCAGGTAGGGGGAGGTGACGAGCGCCCCGCCCGCGCCTTCGTAGCGGTCCCAGTCGAGCGTGATGCCGGGCGGCAGGTCCTTGAGTTGGGTGAGGCTGCGATCCTCGTCGTCGACGATCTTGAACTCCAGCTGCGCCGTCTTGCCGAGCAGCTCCTTCGCCTTCTCCGGGTTGGAGTAGCCGGGGAGCTGCACCAGGATGGCGGAGGCGCCCCGCTTGGCGATGGTGGGCTCGGACACGCCCCACTTGTCGACGCGGTTGCGGATCGCCTTCACCGCCTGGTCGACCGCGCTCTCCTTGAGCTGCTTGATCGCGTCGTCCTTCATCGACAGCTCGAAGGCGGTCGCCCCGGTGCGGCGGATGTACATGTCCGGGTAGTCGTCGGAGAACCGGTTCTTCGCCTGGGCGAGCGCGTCGCCCTGCCCGCTCACGGTGACGATCCCCGTGTCGGGGTCGCCCTTCACCTCGACGCCCTTGATCCCGTGGCGGTCGAGGTCGGCGGCCAGCTCCTCCGCCCGGCGCACGGCCTTCTCGCGCACGGCGCGGTCCACCTCGACGTCCATTACTAGATGTATACCTCCCTGCAGGTCGAGGCCGAGGTTCAAGTGCCGCGCCGGCGCCCACCTCGGCCGCGCCTTCTCGAACACGCCCGACTCGTTGCGCTGGTCGGGCGGCAGGCGGAAGTAGGTCCACGACGGGACCAGGGCATAGATTGCCGCCACCGTCACGGCCACGATCAGGCCGGCTTTCCAATACCAGGAGCGATCCATCGATTCTCCCTACTTCTTGGCCGCGTCCTCGGCGGCCGGGGCGGGAGGCTCCTTCACCACGAAGGGCCGGTTCACCTGGTCCTTGAGCACGCGGACGCGCACGTTGTTGGCGATCTCCAGGGTGAGGACGTCGCCCTGGACCCCCGCGATCCGGCCGATCAGGCCGCCGTTGGTGACCACCTCGTCGCCCTTCTTCAGGCTCTCGAGGAACGACTTGTGCGTCTTCTGCTGTTTCTGCTGGGGCCGGATGATCATGAAGTAGAAGATGCCGAAGAAGATCGCGACGAGGAACAGCATGTTCCCCGGCCCGGCGAGCGGGGACTGAGCAGGCGCTTCGGCCTGGGCCAAGAGCAGCGAGAGCACGGAAGACTCCTTTGCGAAAGCGGGCCGTTCTAACAGAGGCGGGCGACTGCTTCAACCCGTGAGACGGCCGGTTTCGTCCAGCTTCCGCAACGAGTCCAGCAGCACCTCCTGCGTGTTCAGCGGCGGGAAGGCCCGCGGCACCATCCCGGCGGGCCCGCGCAGGAAGGTGAAGGTGCCGCCCGTCTGCTGGCTGAGCAGCCCGAGCACCGCCGCGCGCGCGTCGTCCCCCTCGGCCCTGGCGGTGGAGATCGCGAGGACCACCTCGCCGCTGACGAAGCCGAACAGCCGTTCGACGCCCTCCCGCTCGATGAACAGAAGCCCGGTCTTGGCCCCCTGGGACATCATCCCCAAGAGCTCGGTCGGGTGGACGGCCAGGAGCTCGCCCCAGAGGACGGCAACGAGCTCGGGCGCGAGGAAGTCGCGGACGCGCTGGTGCTGCGGCCTCTTCGCTTGGCTCACGGCTCTCTGCCCCCGGGCAGGAACTGTGGCCCAGGCGGCGGGGCCGTGCAACTTCAGTCGGGTCCCTCCCTGAACGATTCGAGCAGCCGTTCCGTGTAGTTGCGTGCCCCACCCGCCTCGATGGCGGCCCGCAGCCCGGACATGAGGTCACTGTAGAACGTGAGGTTGTGCAGGGTGTTCAGCCGGAACGCGAGCAGCTCCTGCGCGGCGAAGAGGTGGCGCAGGTAGGCGCGTGTGAACGTCCGGCAGGTGTAGCAGCGGCACCCGGGGTCGGCGGGGCGCGGGTCACGGGCGTAACGCGCCGCCTTGATCTGCAGCCGCCCCCGGCGCGTGAAGAGCAGGCCGTTGCGCGCGACGCGGGTGGGCAGCACGCAGTCGAACAGGTCGACGCCTGCGATCCCGCACCGGAGGAGGTCCTCGGGCGTGCCGACGCCCATCAGGTAGCGCGGCTTGTGCGCCGGCAGGAGCAGCGCGGCGTGCGCGACGCCTTCCCACATCTGCGCCGGGTCCTCGCCGACCGAGAAGCCGCCCAGCGCGTTGCCGGGCAGGTCGAGCGCGGCGATCTCGGCGGCGTGCCGCTCGCGCAACTCGCGGTCGAGCCCTCCCTGGACGATCCCGAACAGGTTGCCGCGCGGGTCCTTCAGCCACTCCTCCTTGCAGCGCACCGCCCAGCGCGTGGTCCGGGCGACGGCCTCCTCGTGCTCCTTCCGAGAGGCGCGCGCCGGAGGGCACTCGTCGAAGCACATCAGCACGTCCGGGCCGAGCTGACGCTGCACCTGCACCGCGCGCTCCGGGGTGAGCAGGTGCTTGCTCCCGTCGAGGTGGCTGCGGAAGAGGGCTCCCTCGTCCGTGATCTTGCGCTGCTCGGCCAGCGAGTAGACCTGGAAACCGCCCGAGTCGGTGAGGATCGGTCCGGGCCAGCCCATGAAGCGGTTGAGCCCGCCCATCTCCGCGACCACCTCCGGCCCCGGGCGCAGAAGCAGGTGATAGGTATTGCCGAGGACGATCTGCGCGCCGATGCTCGCCAGGTCGTCGGGAGCGATCGCCTTCACCGAGCCCGCCGTCCCCACGGGCATGAACTGCGGCGTGTCGACGCGGCCGTGCGGCAGCTCGAGCACGCCGCGGCGCGCGGCGCCGTCCTGGTGGCTGATCGTGAACGAGAGCATCCCGGCGGTTCTTACACGATCAGCATGGCGTCGCCGTATGAGAAGAAGCGGTACCGGCGCGCCACCGCCTCCCGGTACGCCGCCTGGATGCGGGGCAGCCCGGCGAAGGCGGAGACCAGCATCAAGAGCGTGCTCCGGGGCAGGTGGAAGTTCGTAAGCAGGCCCTGCACGGCGCGGAAGCGGTAGCCGGGGCTGATGAACAGATCGGTCGAACCCGGGCCTTCGCGGAGCGCCTTGCCGTCGTGCGCCGCTTCCAGCGTCCGCAGCGCGGTGGTGCCCACCGCGATCACGCGCCCCGTGGCCGAGGCGACCGCGTCCGAGGTGCCGGCGGGCACGTGGTAGCGCTCGCGGTGCATCCGGTGGTCCTCGACCCTGCGCGCGCGCACCGGCAGGAAGGTGCCCGGGCCGACGTGGAGCGTGACCTTTGCGACGCCGACGCCTTTGCCCCGCAGCTCTTCGAGGAGGCGCGGCGTGAAGTGCAGCCCCGCGGTCGGGGCCGCCACCGCCCCCCGCTCCCGCGCGAAGATGGTCTGGTAGCGCTCGCGATCCTCGGCGCGCGCAGGCCGCTCGATGTACGGCGGAAGGGGCATCTCGCCGGCCTCGTCGAGGTAGCGCCACAGTGCGTCGCCGTCGAGCGGGAGGCGGACGACGATCTCTCCCTCTCCGCGCGCTTCGACCACGGTGAGCCGGGCCCCGTGCGCCTCGATGACCGCGCCCGGCCGCAGGGGCTTGCTGGACTGCGCCAGCGCGAGCCAGTCCGCCCCGCCCAGCGGCTCCACCAGCAGGACCTCCACCTTCCCGCCGGTCCCTTCCGCAAGTCGCCCGCCCGAAGCAGCCCCGGCAGGTCCCGCACCATCCGATGCTGCGCATCCCCCTGCTCCCGCGGCAGCACCAGCATCCGCCCCGCATCCCTCTCCGGCAGCGGCTCCTGCGCAATCAACTCCGCCGGCAATTCGTAATCGAACTCCTCGACATCCACACCGCGCCCTCTATCATGCCAGGGCAGATCCTGGCCGTGCTTCGGGTCAAACAGCGGAACGCGGAGACGCGGAAACGCGGAGTTGTTTTTCTAATCCGATCGGACGCCGGTGCTCGATCGGGCACCCGAACCAAACCCTCCGCGCCTCCGCGCCTCCGCGTTCGCTTTTCGCACGTTACAGTGAGCGCCGCGGCGCGTCAGGCGGGGGGTTGGTTGGCTGTCAAGGAGGCGGGGGGTTGGTTGGCTGTCAAGGGGGTCGCCGGGCGGTCTCGCGATGCGAAGATTGCGGAAACATGGACGTGCCTGTCTTGCACTTGGTGAACCGCTTCTGGATCGGCGGGGCCGAGCGGCAGTTCGTCGAGCGGCTGCGGCTGCATCCGCCTGGGTTCGGCGCGCTGGTGGGCTGCCTGGAGCTGTCGGGGCCCATGCTCGACCAGGTGCGCGCGCTCGGGTACGAGCCGGTGCTCTTCCCTCTCAAGGGATCGATGCTGCGGGCGAACACGCTCAACCAGATCGCGCGCGAGGAGAACGTGCGCATCGTGCACGCCACCGATTTCAACACCAACCTGCTCGCCTACGCCGCCGGCCGGCTGGCGGGCGCGAAGGTGATCGTCAGCCGCGTCGACCTGGGCCACCTGCGCGAGGGATTCGGCAAGTGGCACCGCCAGGCCGAGAAGTGGAACGCGCGTCACGCCGACCTGGTCGTCGCCAACGCGGACGCGGTGCGCGAGGTGTGCATCCGGGACGAGCGCTGCAGCCCCGGGCGCGTGGTGGTGGTCCGCAACGGGATCGACCTTCCGCGCTTCGATCGGCTCGCCGCCCAGCCGCTGCAGGCGCCGCTGCCGATCGGACCGGACGACGTGCCGGTCGCCGTCATCGGCAACCTCTGGCCGGTGAAGGGGCACCGCACGCTGGTCGAGGCGGCCGCCCTTCTCACGCAAAGGCTCCCCCGCGTGAAGTTCCTCTGCGCGGGAGAGGGCCCCGAGCGCGAGGTCCTCGAGAAGCGGATCCGCGAGCTGGGCCTCGAAGGCCGCGTCCTCCTCCTCGGGCACCGGCTCGACGTCCCGGCCATCCTTGCGCGGGTCCGCGCGGCGTGCCTGTGCTCGAGCGCGGAGGGTCTCTCCAACGCGCTGATGGAGGCGATGGCCGCGCGGCTCCCGATCGTCGCCACCGCGGTCGGCGGGAACCCCGAGCTGGTCCGGCCCGGCGAGAATGGCCTGCTCGTCCCGTATGGCGACCCCGGCTCGCTGGCGGACAAGCTGGTCGAGCTGTTCTCGGACGAGGAGCGCGCCGCGCAGATGGGCCGGCGCGGGCGCGCGCGAGTCGAGGCGGAGCTGACGCTGTCACGCATGGCGGAGGGCTACGGCGCGGTCTACCGCCACCTTCTGGGCGGCGCGCGGGCGCCGCAGGCAGCGCTCTCGCCCCAGATGCCGTAGAAGGGCGGGATGGGCCTGCTCTCGGACGCTGCGGCGATGGCGCGCGGCCGCGCGGGAGGCAAGCCGGCCGAGGAGCTGCGTCAGTACATCCGCCGCACCTCTGAGCCTGGATAGTAGTGCGCGAGGATCTGTCGGTAGGATTCCCCGCGCAGCGCGCGCGCCCGGGCGCCCCACTGGCACAGGCCCACCCCGTGGCCGTTGCCGCGCCCGCGGAACACCGCCGCGCCCGCCTCGATCGAGACGTCGAAGAGGAGCGAGGGCAGCGCGCTGTAGCCGAGGATCTGCCGCAGCTCGACTGCGGCCAGGCTGCGCGCGCCCGAGGGGGTGTCGATGCGCAGCGTGCGCGCCCGGCCGCTGCCCGTGCGCGCCGAGACGCTCACCGAGGTCACCTTTGCGAGCACCCGGCCGGCCTTCCGCAGCGCGGCCGAGATCTGCGCCAGCGGCTTGCGCACCACCCAGGCGCGTCCCGCGTCCGCGTCGTCCTGCTCGGACACCAAGTACGGCGTGCTGCCCCCCGCGAGGTTGAACGCGTCCTCGCCGGTCTCGCTCCGCCCGCCGCACGAGGCGCTGAAGTACGCCGCGATCGGCGCGGCGCCGTAGGTGAGCACCTCGCCGGCGGTGGCGTGCGCGGCGCGGAGGGCCCCGCTCGCCGGATGCGCCGCCCCCGCGTAAACCTGGTCCAGCGCCGAGGAGCCCAGGTGCGCGCGCGCCGCCGGCCCCTGCGCGATCTTCTGCGCCACGGCGAAGGTGCGCGCCGCCACCGCCTGGGCCTCCAGCGCGGCGTCCGGCCAGTCCCTGGGGACCTCGCTCGCCACCACCGCGGCGACGTAGTCCTCCAGGTCGAGCGCGTTGACCAGCACCAGGCCGCCCGGATCGGCCCAGGCTTCCAGCCGTCCGGGGAGAGGCCTCCCGTCCACCCGCAGCCGGCCGGACCCGGGGCGCACGATGAGCGGCTCTCCGCCCTCCAGCTTGCGTCCGTCGACGAGGAGGACGCCTCCTCGCGCGGCGACCTCGTGCAAGGGCCCTGGGACCTCGAGGACACGCCCGCCCTGGCTGAGCCGCGCGCCCGGGCCGTCGAGGCGCGCGGCCGGTCTGCCGCGCGACAGCTCGATCCGGATCTCCTCGGCCGCCGCAGGCAACGCGAAGAGCAGCAGCGCTGTCAGGACCCTGCGCACCGGGCGCGAGCCTCTGCCGGGGGGATACGGCGCGCAACTTTCCAAAGCGCGATCCGCAACGTTTCGGACCCCGCGCGAGGCGCGGCGGGGAGCGGATGGTAGAATAAGAAAGTGCTCTCCCGCATCCGCCGCTCGGTCGCGCTGAAGCTGATCCTCGCTTCCGCAATCCCCTCCGCCGTGGTCCTGCTGGTGGGGCTGGGTGCGCTGATCGCCTACACCGAGGACGTGGCGCGGACCGACCCGGTCCTCGCCTTCCACATGCTCAAGCAAGGCGCGGTCCTCGGCAGCCTGCTGACGCTGACCTTCGCCGGGATCGCGGTGGCGATCACTTCGCGCAGGTTCCTGGTCAAGCCGGCGCAGCACCTCGGCGCGACCATGGCGCGCGCCGAGATGGGCGACATCCTGGTGCGCGCGAAGGTGACCGGCGACGACGAGTTGGGCCGGCTGGCGCGCGCCTTCAACACCATGCTCGCGCGCGTCACCGACATGGCGGCGCACGAGATCGAGACCGAGCAGTCGCTGGAGACCCTGGGGCGCGAGCTGACCCTGCAGCGCGAGCTCAGCTCGGTGAACGCGCGCCTCGCCGCCCACGTGCGCGAGATGGAGCTCCTGCTCGACGCTTCCAAGGCGCTCAGCGGCACGCTCGATCTTCCCGAGCAGCTCGAGCAGCTCGGGCGGCTGGTGTGCGCGGCCCTGGGCATCGAGGAGTTCTGCGCCCTGCTGCTCGAGGAGTCCACGCACCAGCTGGTCATCGAGGCCGTCGTCGGCCAGCGGCTCGCCGCGGCGCGCGGGATGCGCTTCCGTCTCGGCGAAGGCGTGAGCGGCACGGCGGCGGCGCAGGGGAAGACCATCTACGTGCCCGACGTGCAGCGGGATCCGCAATACCTCCACTACAAGGGGCTGCGCCGGACGACCGGCTCGTTCCTCTGCGTCCCGCTGCGCGCGAAGGGCCGCATCGTGGGCGTGATGAACCTGAACCGGCCGGCCGTGGACGGGTTCTCTCCCCAGGAGATCCGGCTCGCGGAGGCCCTCTCCGCCCAGGCCGGCCTGGCCATCGCCAACGCGCGCCTCTACCAGCAGACCCGCGACCTGTCGTTCACGGACCCGCTCACTGGCATCCCCAACCGCCGCCACCTGTTCGCGCGCCTCGAGCAGGAGCTGTCTCGCAGCCTCCGGTTCGGCGACGAGCTGACCGTCCTGATGATGGACCTGGACCTGTTCAAGCAGGTCAACGACGCCCACGGGCACACCGTCGGCGACGCGGTGCTGCGCGGCATCGCCGTGGCGCTCCAGCGGAACGTCCGCAAGGTGGACATGGTGGCCCGCTACGGCGGCGACGAGTTCGTGGTGGTGCTGCCGCGCATTGCTCGCGAGGAGGCGATCGAGGTGGCCGAGAAGCTGCGGCGCGCGGTGGCGGCCACGCCGCTCCCGGCGCCCGCGGGCGGTGGACCTTTGCGCGTGACCGTCTCGGTGGGCGTGGCGGGCTTCGGGCACGACGCCACCGACGTGGCCGGGCTGATCGAGAAAGCGGACGCCGCCCTGTACGAAGCGAAACACGCCGGCCGCAACCGCGTCGCGGCCGCGCAGGCGAACGCGCGCGCGGCCTCCTGAATCGCAGGCGGTTTCTTCCGCCGTCCGCCCGGCGACAGCGGCCTGCCGAACCGGTTGCCGACCGCCTTGCGTATGCGCACGTTCGCCCCCGGAATGCACGCCCGTGCAGGGCGCGCGGGATCCGGGGGAGGTCCACATGGTGGCGGTGGCGCTGGCGATCCTGGCGACGGCGGCGGCGGTCGATTCCACGGTCGAGAAGCGCCGGGGCGACTCGGTGCAGTCGCTCCTGCGCGAGGAGAGCCCCGACGTCTTCCTCGCCAAGGCGACGCTGCAGCAGTACCTGTCCCGCATCGTCCGCCGGGACTGGGACGGCGTGAAGCGGCTCACCCACCCGAAGGCGCGCCTGTCACCCTGGGCGGAGCGCAACGACGAGCTGAAGACGTTCGAGTTCAAGGACGCGCGGCCGGCCGCGCCCGGCGCGGTCGCCATCGAGATCGCCGAGGACGTCTACCACCGCGACTCCCAGGAGATGTCCACCGGGGATCCCGCCGTCTACCTGCTCTTCAAGTCGCGCGGGTCGTGGCGGGTCGGCGACCGCAAACCGGGCGCCCGCCTCCGCAACGTGTCCAACGACTCGATCCGCACCCGCTACCCCGGCTGGGTCGACAGCCAGGGATTGGCGCAAGCCCGCCGCGCCGACCCCCTCTCCGCCAAGCACCGTTAGCCGCGCTGGGTTCAAAAGATCAACGCGGAGGCGCGGAGGCGCGGAGGATTCGTTGGTTCGTCCGATCGGGCGCGTGCGGTCGATCGGAGCAGCCAAACAAATCTCCGCGTCTCAGCGTCTCCGCGTTCTGCTTTTTGACCCCTGACCGGCCCCCTAGTGGACGGAGGCGGGTAATTCGGCGGAGGCGATGTAGCCGACGTGCTCGCGGGCCTTGGCGATGTCCGCCTCGTACTTGAGCAGGGTCGACAGCGTGTCCGAGACGAGCTGCGCGTCGAGAGAGGCGGCGTTCAGCAGCAAGAGCGCGCGGATCCAGTCCAGCGTCTCCGCGATGGAGGGGAGCTTCTTCAGGTCGAGCTTGCGGATCGCCTGCACCGCGGCGACCACCTTGCGGGCGAGCTGATCAGCCACGCCCGGCACGCGCTCGCGGACGATCTCCAGCTCGCGCTGCGCCGTGGGGAAATCGATGTAGAGGTGCAGGCAGCGCCGCTTGAGCGCGTCGGACAGCTCCCGCGCCGCGTTGGAGGTGAGCACCACGCGAGGCGTGTGCAGCGCGCGAACCGTGCCGATCTCGGGGACCGTCACTGAGTAGTCGGCCAGCACCTCCAGCAGGAAGGCCTCGAACTCGGGGTCGGCCTTGTCGATCTCGTCGACCAGGAGCAGCGCCGGGTCGGGGCTCCGGATGGCGGCCAGCACCGGGCGCGGCAGCAGGAAGCGCTCGCTGAAGAACAGGTCGTCGGACCCGGCGACGCGGTCGGCCGCCTCGCGCAGGGTCCCCGCCCCCGCGATGGTCTCGGCGATCTTGTCCTTGAGGAGCTGGGTGTAGAGCAGCTGCTTGGCGTACTCCCACTCGTACAGCGCCTTCGCCTCGTCGAGCCCCTCGTAGCACTGCAGGCGGATGAGCCGGCGCCCGGTCGCCTCGGCGAAGGCGCGCGCCAGCTCCGTCTTGCCCACCCCGGCGGGCCCTTCCACCAGCACCGGCTTCTCCAGCCGGTCCGCGAGGAACACGCTGGTGGCGATCTCGGGCGAAGGCAGGTAGCCGGCCGAGCGCAACCGAGCCTCGACGTCCTGGATGCTGGCCAGCGAGACGGCGCTCATGCACGGCTTTTAACATGCGGAGGTGCGTAACGCGCTTCGCAGGTGGCACCGCTCCTGCACAAGCATTCCGTCGTGAACCGCCGAATCGCGCTGGTGCTCGCGGCCCTGATCGTCCCGGGTGGTCTCGTCGTCCTGGTCGGGGCCGTGGTGGTCAAGGCATTCTACCGGAGCGAAGCCGGCCGCAAGGCTTGGGGGCGGGTCACCCACCTGTTGCGCCGGCCGGTAGCCGCGCTCCACCCGTTGCGAGAAGCCGCCTGATCGCCGGTCGCGGCGGGACGCGGGAGGAACCGCCGTTCCCACGCGGGGGTCCGCGCTTCCCAACGTCCGGCGGCGGCGAAGCGGCGGCGGTCAGTCCTCGGAGTTGCCCGCCCCGACCTCGATGCGAAGCGCGAGCGGGTCTCCGCGGGTCTCGGTGACGGCGGCGAAGCAGCCCTCGCCGGTCCGGGTGAAGTGCAGCGACACGCGCGAGTTCCCGATGCGCATCCCGCGCAAGGTCACCTGGCTCGCCCACTCGGGCAGGTGGGGGTTGACGATCTTCAGCGCCCGCCGGGGTCCGTCGGGGTAGAGCCCCAGGCAGGCGCGCAGCATGAGGAACATCGCCCCGGACGACCACGCCTGCGGCGAGCACGAGACCGGATAGCTCACCGGCTGCTCCTGGTCGGCCCGGTCCATCCCGCAGAACAGCTCGGGCAAGCGGTAGTGGCGGAACCCGCGCGCGGCGGCGTAGGCGCCGCTCAGGATCTGCAGCGCCTGCCGCTGCATCCCGTAGTGCGACAGGCCCATGGCGATGAGAGAGTTGTCGTGCGGCCAGACGGTCCCGTTGTGGTAGCTGAGCGGGTTGTACGCCTTCTGCCCGCGCGCCAGCGTGCGGATGCCCCACCCGTTGAACCCTTCCGCCGAGAGCAGCGCCCGGGCGACCCGGCGCGCCTTCGCGTCGGGGATGGCGCGCGACCAGAGCAGGTGCCCCATGTTGGAAGCGATGCTGCGCACCTGCTTCTTCTCGGCGTCGAGCGCGAGCACGTACGTGCCGGTGCGCTCGTCCCAGAACGCCTCGTCGATGCGCCGGGCCAGCTGGATGGCCTTTCGCGTGCACCGGGCGGCGTCGTCCCGCCGGCCGAGCTGGCGGTAGATGCGCGCCATGCGCCTGCGCGCGTCGACGCAGTAGCCCTGCACCTCGACGAGCGCGATCGGCGGCGTCGCCGGCGTGCCGTCCGCGTGGGGGACGCCGTCGCGCGAATCCTTCCAGCCCTGGTTGATCAGGCCGCGCGGGGTCTTGCGCTGGTACTCGACGAAGCCGTCGCCGTCCTTGTCGCCGTATTCCTCGATCCAGCGCACGGCCGCCTCCGCCGCGGGGAGCAGCTGGTCGCCGGTGGCGCGGTCGTCGGTCCATTGTAGATACTCCGAGTAGAGGATGATGAAGAGCGGAGTCGCGTCCACGCTGCCGTAGTAGGGAGTGTGCGGTACTTCCCCTGCGCGGGCCAGCTCGCCGCGGCGGATCTCGTGCAGGATCTTGCCGGGCTCCTCCTCGCGGAAGTCGTCGACGCGCTTGCCCTGGTGGGCGGCGAGGAAGAAGAGGGCGTCGCGCGCCACCTCCGGGTTGACGGGCAGCGCCTGGAACCCGGTGATGAGCGCGTCTCGCCCGAACGGTGAAGCGTACCAGGGGATGCCGGCGGAGATGACGCGCCTGCCCTCCCAGTAGATGTTCAGCGCCTTCAGGTCCGCCACCGCCTGCTCGAGGGACCAGTTGAAGGCTTCCTCGGTGGTGTGCACGTGGGTCGAGCTCTCGGCCCAGTCGCGGTAGGCGGCGCGGGCGCGGCCCAGCCTCTCCTCGTACCGCCGCGGCGGAGGCGGGTCCGATTCCTGGTCGCTGCCGGGATAGCGCCAGCCGCTCTCGGGCAGCTCGCCCAGGAGCGGCAGCGGCCGGAACTCCGGGCTACGCCCGGCGTCCGCCGCCTCGCGCACCGAGACGCCGGAGCGGAGCGCGTGCAGCGAGGGGATGCCGTGCAGCTCGATCTGCGCGCTCTCGTTGGGTCCCAGGTGGAAGCTGAAGCGCGCCCTATCCGAGGCCAGCTCGTCGGGCGCGCGCCCGGGGAAGAACACCTCCGACCGGTACACGGCGCCGTCGCGCCCCTGGTACGCGAACACCACCCGGTCGCGGGTGACCCGCGGCCGGAAGTAGGTGCCGCGGTCGCGCCGGCGCGCGCCGCGCACCTCGAACTGGTCGGCGAAGTCGGCGGCGAACTCGTACTCGATCCAGTAGTCCACCTCGTGCACGAGGAAGTTGGTGAGCGTGAGCCGCTCGACGAACTGGTCGTCCATCAACTGCTCGCGCCGCAGGTGGAGGAAGTTCACCGGATCGGCGAAGAGCCCGCCGAACAGCGTCGAGGTCACCGTCAGGTCGATCTGCGAGGTGTACTCGGAGGTGTTCTGGGTGGAGAGCACCACCGGCGGCCCGCCGGCGACGGCCAGCTTGAGCTTGCTGAGGAACCGGGTGTCCTCGAAGTACCCTCCCTGGTCGCGCGCCCCCGGCGGGAAGATGTCGCCCAGCCGCCCTGTGACCGCGAACAGGTTGCCCCGCTTGAGGACCAGCTTCTCGGTGCCCGTGGACTCCGGCAGCTGGGTCAGGTCGTCGTAGCCGAGCAGCTCGCTCGCCGCGATGGGAGTCAGCGTCCGATCGGCCACGTCTATCCCGCGTACCCGGCATCGGCGGCTGCGAAGCTCTCGGCCGCGGCCTGCCGGTACAGCTGGAGGTAGTCCGACGCCATCCGGTCGGCCGACCAGCGCTCCGACGCCAGCGCGCGGATGCGGGCCCGGTCGAAGAGCTTGTCGGCCACGCGCGCTCCGGACACCAGCTCGCACGGATCGTCCGCCGTAAGGCCGGTGATGCCGTCCTGCACCACCTCGGGCACGCTCCCGCGGCGCAGCGCCAGCACCGGCACGCCGGAGAGCTGCGCCTCGATCATCACCAGCCCGAAGGGCTCGTCCCACTGGATGGGGAAGAGCAGCGCGCGCGCCCGCGCCAATAGATTCGTCTTGCGCTCGCCTCCCACCGCGCCCAGCTCGAGCACGCCGTGCCGGCGGATGAGAGGCAGGACCTGCTCGAGGTAGTAGTCCAGCTCGTGCGGCTCGCCGGCCATGACCAGCGGCAGCCTGGCGCGTGCCGCGACCTCGATGGCGAGGTGCGGCCCCTTCTCCCGCGAGTAGCGGCCCAGGTAGAGCAGGTACCCCTGCTCCGGGAGGAAGGGGAAGCGTTCCGGGGAGAGCCCGTGGTGGATGACGGCCGAGACGGGCGCCTCCTCCCGCCGGGCCTGGCTGCCGCTGATGGCCACCAGCTTTACCTGAGGGTTGGCGCGGTAGATGCGCGAGAGCTTCTCGTCGCAGTTGTGGTGCACGGTGGCGACCGCGGGGTACGGGCAGAGCCGGGACAGCTCGACCGCCGCGCCGCTGTGCAGGTGCACCACGTCGAAGCCGCGCGGATCGCGCCCGATGTCGCGCAGCGACCAGGCGGCATGGGTCGCGTCCACGTCGGCGTTGGGCGGCCACTGCGCGGACGGGAAATAGGAGCGCACCTCGACGCCCTCGGGCCGCGAGTCGCCGGTGGCGTACACCACCACCTCGACGCCGCGCCGCCGCAGCGCAGCCGCCAGCTCCGCCACGACCAGCTCCGTGCCGCCGTAGCGCGGCGGCGGGACGGGCACGAAGGGCGTGGAGACGAGCGCTACGCGCAAACGGATTCCCTCCCGGGTCGGGGGGAATCTGTGCATTCGATGACTGTCCGGACACGCCCGCCGGTCAGGCCTGGGGACGGTACACGCGGTAGTCGATCTCGGGGAACAGGTTGTCCCGCGCCTCGACCTGGCCGAGCCAGCGCTCGTCCACCTGGTTGCCCTTGATCTCGTCGTAGAGCCGAGTGAAGCGGAGCAGGTGCTCGCGGGTGCGGCGCACGGCGTAGTCGACCATGGTGCCGGTCTTGATGATGAAGGCCCAGTCGCTCGACTGGGCGAGGAGCAGCTCGCGGGCCGCCTGGTTGAGGGCCCGCCGCTGGACGCCCGACGCATCGTGGAACGAGCGGGCGAGCTCGATCATCCGGTCGGCCGCCTTGTGCAGGTACCGGTAGACCCAGTCGTTGCACTCGTCGAGCCACACGCCCGCGTACCCGCCGGCGCCCCAGCTCGACATGGGCGGCTGCGACACCTGCTGCTCCGGGTACATGGCCAGGTAGTCGATCGGCGAGAGCATCTGCAGGACGTCCTGGTCGAAGGCCGCCTTGCGGATGAGCAGGTCGAGGAAGGCCGGCCCCTCGTACCACCAGTGCCCGTACAGCTCGGCGTCGTAGGGGCTGATCACGATCGGCGGCGGCCCTTCGCCGAATGCCTGGCGCAGGTACTCGACCTGCTTGGTGCGGTTGAAGAGGAAGTTGCCGGCGTGCAGGTCGGCCTTGCGGCGCGCCGCCTCCGGGTCGTAGGGCTGCTTCTGGTCGAGCGGCACCTTGCCGGTGATCTTGTAGTACTTGATGCCGACGTTCTTCCGCGCGCCCGTCGCCTGGATGTACGGGCGGATGTATTCCCAGTCGGCGTCGTAGCCGATGTCCCGGTAGAACTCGCGGTAGTCGGCGTCGCCGGGGTACCCGTAGTCGGCGCTCCACACCTGCATCGAGCTCTCGGGATCGCGGGCGAAGGCGGCCACCCCGCTGGGCGTGTACACCGGCGCGTACACGCCGCGGCGCGGGCGCGGCGCGGCGTTGGCCAGGGCGTGCGCGTCGACGAAGAAGAACCGGATGTTCTCCTCCGCCAGGTAGCGGTCGACGCCGGGCGCGTAGCCGCACTCCGGCAGCCAGATGCCGCGCGGGTCGCGACCGAAATGCATGCGGTAGTGCGCGGCGGCCACGCGGATCTGCGCGCGCATCGCCTCCGGATGGACCATCAGCGGCAAGAACCCGTGGGTCGCGCCGCAGGTGATGATCTCGAGCGCGCCGTGGTCCTGCAACCGTTTGAAGGCCCCGACCAGGTCGCGCTTGTACCGGTCGTGGAACAGCCGGCGGAGGTGGTAGTGGTGCTCGCGGTAGTGCCGGGCGAGGGGACCGAACTGCGGGTCGTTCCGCAGGCGGTGGACTTCCTTGTCGGTCAGCTCGCAGAGCGAGTCGAGCCGCTTCGCATAGCGCGAGAGCAGCAGCTCGTCGCGCAGCATGCCGACCAGGGGCGGCGTCAAGGTCAGCGTGACGCGGAACGGGATGCCGTCGTCGACGCAGCGGTCGAAGACCTCGACCAGCGGCAGGTACGTCTCGGTGATCGCCTCGTAGAGCCAGTCCTCCTCGAGGAACTCGGGGTATTCCGGGTGGCGCACGTACGGCAGGTGCGCGTGCAGGACGATGGAGAGGACGCCGCGAGTCACGGCTCCTCGTCCTTCTTCTGCAGCGTGCCGCTCCAGGGCACCTTGCCGCCGCTGCGGCTGGTGGTCGAATGGCGGGGCTGCATGCGCCGCTCCCAGCCAGGCGGCGCGGCCCCGGACTTCCACGCCAGAGGCCGGCCGCCCGCGACCGGGTCGCCGCGCAGCGCCGATCCGAGCGGCAGGGTGGCGTACACCTCGTCGAGCACGTCGCTCGGCTGCGCAGGGGGAAGCTTGATCGGGCGCGCCGCGCGGAGCATCCGGGCGCCGCGATCGCCCAGCGCCCACAGCTCCACGCGCAGCTCCAGCGCGCTCGGCAGCTCGCGCACGTACCAGCCGCGCGACTCGAGGTGCACCTCGACCTCGCGCAGAAGCTCGTTGCCGCGCACGTTCCACACCTTGAGGCTGGCGCGCGCGGTCCCGAGCCCGCCGAAGGCCTGCTCGATCTGCTGCTGCGAGAGGTCCCAGTAGACGTAGATCGTCTGCGGATCGCGGATGAGCGCCAGAAGCCGCCCGTCGCCGTAGGTCCAGGGCAATTCGCCCAGCTCCTCGACCAGGCCGTGCTCCTTGGGCGGCGCCGCCGCCGCCGGGCTGTGCGTGCGCACGTCCGACTCGGGGACGATCCCGGGCGGAGCGAGCGGGACGCCGGGGTGGGCCGGCAGCTCGTGGTGCAGGTTTCCGTTCTGCGGAGCGGGCTGCCCGGCGGAGCGCGCGATCTCGCGCGCCTCCTCGGTCTGGGTGCCTCCACCGGCGGGCTGCTCCCGCCCGTTCAATTCCTGCGGCTCGTCCTCGAGCGCCGCCCGCCGTGTGGGATCGACCCCCTTGCGCTGGGCGGCCTCCTCACGGCCCGTCGCGGAAGGTCGCGGCCGCGGTGGTGGAGTTTTGTCGGGCATCGGCGAGCCGTCTCTACCGGGACGCCGGCAGGGGATCAAGCCGTCCGCGGCAGGGGCCGAATAGTTAGGGCCGCGCGGGGTCCGCCGCAACTCCGAGCGCAGCCAGGTGTGCTGAAGCGGGCGGGGGGACTGTCACTTGCGCGACAGCGAGTCCGCCGTCTGCTTCGCGTAGGCCTTGAGATTCGGCTGTGCGTCCGGAGCGTTGCTCTCGGCGAACGCGCGGTACATCTCGATGGCCCGGGGCGCGTCGCCGAGCTGGCGGTAGGCCTCGGCCAGCCCGAACAGGGGGGCGGCGAGCGCCGGGTCGGCCGCGCGCGCGGCAGCGTAATCCTGGGCGGCCTCCTGGAAACGGCCCAGGCTGATCTGCGCCGAGCCGCGGGCGATCAGCGCGTTCGCGTACCCGGGGCGCAGGGCGATGGCCTGGTCCAGCTCGGCCAGGGCGGGCTCGTACTTGCGATCGTGGATGAGCGCGACGCCGGCCGAGTAGTGCCGCCGCGCGGACGCTTCATCTCCCGACGCCGGCGGCGTCGGGCTGGCCAGGGCCGGCTTCGCGGCCGGGGCAGGGGTTGGGGCCGGAGCCGGCGCGGGCGCCGCCGTGCCCGGCTGCGCCACGGTGACGATCGTCGTCCCCTGGGGTGCGGGCCTCCGCATCTCGCGGCGCGCGAACGCCGCGCCCAGCGCTTCCTGCGCCTCGGCGTTCGAGGGGTCCAGGGCGATGGCCTTGTTCCATTGCTCGATCGCCTCGGGGTCGTGCCCCATCTTCGCGTAGACGTGCCCCGCCTTCACCCGCGCGGGGACGCTCTTCGGGTCGGCCATGATCGCGTCCTGGTACGCGTACAGGGCCATGCGGAAGTCCTTGGCGGCCAGCGCGCTGTCGCCTTCGGCGATCTTCGCGCCGACGTCCACCGGCACGGCGACGGCCAGCTTGCCGGTCGGGGCGGGCTCGCCGGCGCCGTGGACGATGGTGCGGGTGCCGGACGCGCCTTCCGAAGTGGCGGGGGTCGTGCTCGCGGTGGAGGCCGCGGGCGGGGTCGTGTTCGCGGGCGGGGCCGGCGTGGCGGCAGCGGCCGGCGGCGTCGCGGAGGCCAGCGCCGCCGCGGCCTGCTCCTCCATGTCCGCCTGCGGCTGCAGCTCGGCGATCCGCTCGTTCGCGCGCTGCACCCACTTCTGCTCGCTCGGTCGCTTCTCCTTCTCGAGGTACTGCCGGTACGCCGCGACGGCGCCGCTCGCCTGGCCCGACTGGCGCAGCGACTCGGCGAGGCCGTAATAGCCGTCCGGATCCTCGGGAGCGAGCGCGGCGTAGCGGCGATACGACTCGGCCGCGTCGGGGAACTTCTGCGCCGTGCGCTGCGCGAAGGCGAGGTTGTACCAGGCCGACGCGTCCTTGGGCTGGAGCCGCACGGCGGTGCGGAAGTGCCCGATCGCCTCCTGCACCTGTCCCCTGCGGAACAGGATCTTCCCGATCTCGTGGTGCGCCACCTGGTCGTTCGGGTCGGCCTCGACGGCGAGGCCGAAGTCCTGTAGAGCCTCGTCCTCGCGCCCGGCGGCGATCGCCGCCAGGCCGCGCTCCCGCATCTGCGCGGCGCGAGCGCGCTTGGCCGCCGCCGCCTTGCCGGTCGTCTTCTTCGGCGCCGCCGAGACGGGTCCGGCAGCGATCCCCAGTGCGCACAAGGTGAGAGCGAGTCGCATGCCAATCCGCATGCCTGGACGATACACCAGCGCATCCGACGCTCTACTTTTTGGAGCCGGTACGGCTGTCCCAGGAATCTCTCGGTGCGCCACCCTGGCCGGGTGCCGCTCCGGCGCGGCGCCGAAGAAGCCCGGGGAGGCTCATAGGAGCTTTCCGCGGCGAGCTGGTTGTGCGCACGGCAGAGCAGCCGGATCCGATCGGCCTGGTGCAGATGCGTCTTGGCGAATCCGTCGACGTGATCGAATTCCAGGGCACCGGTCTCCGGGCACCTCCGGCCATCCTCGCCGGTGAACGTGCAGCACCCACCGTCGCGCTCGTAGACCGTGCGCTTGATCGCATCCGGGATGTGGCGCGAAGGGTGTTCGTCCGCAGGTCCGGTCGACGCCGGCCGAAGCTTCCGGCCGGTCGCGAATCGTTCTTTCTTCACCTGCTCGATCAGCAGGTCGAGGGCCCGGTCGAAGATCGATTCCAGGGCTCCGTCGGGAACGCGGTGCCGCAGCAGATCCTGAGCCTGGCGCAGCTTGTCCCGGAATGGGCGGCCGGCGGTGAACTGGATCTTGAACGTCTCCTCGGTCAGTGGCGCCATGGGTGGACGATGGTCCTCGCGTCTCCGGGACGGGGCGGCCGTTGCATCCAAAGCAAGGGCGAGCGGCGCTGCCGAAGCTGGGGCGGGATGATCTGGAAGCTTTCGGACCAGCGTCGCTACGGGCGGCTGCGGCGAGAGTCGAGCGACCAGCTCTTCGATGTCGCGCTTTGACTTGCCCGCAGCCTCCGCGAGCACCTCGCGATGGTTTTCAGGAGTGAGATGCGGCGCGAGCAGGCGCAACCCGCCCAGGTGCACCTGTCCGAAGCGCATCGCATCGATGACGGCGGGGATTTGCCGCGCTGCGCGCGCTACCAGGATGCGATTGTAGGCGGCACCCTCGGAGAACCTCAACTCCCCCACGCAGAACGCGAACATCGAAGGGAATGCGCGTTCGAGATAGAGCTTGCGCTCGTCGATCTCGGCGAGGTGCAACAGGAGGTCTGCCTCGATGCGGCGAGAATCCTCGACCAGTTGGCGCGTCCTGGCGAGAAGCTCCGAGCTGCTGAGCGACTGGAGAACAGTTTGTGAGTTCATCATGCAGCTTGCGTAGCACGGCCGTTTCCACGCGCTCGGCGGAGCCCGTGGGCGCACGCGACGCTCCGATGTGACTGCGAGGCGCGGCCGTCACAGCTGCGCCTCTCGGAACGCGTCCTCGGCGTTCAGAACGGGCGGGCAACGGACGTTGGCGCCTCGCGACAAGACGAACGGTCAAAGCCGTCAACGAGAAAG
>WNFC01004973.1_pt1 | contig 25849 bp, 18 predicted proteins | sample 5400541 | NCBI WGS metagenome assembly WNFC01 (sample SAMN13153342, study PRJNA577476) | soil metagenome | isolation source: 120 cm saprolite under Douglas fir tree site 2 hole 2 replicate 1 | place: USA:California | collected 2015-04-18 | reverse complement strand
AGTCGCGGTACAAGCGGCGTCCAGAACCGCGGAATTGGCCAGCAAGTCGCTCCGCACGTTAGTATCGAAATAACGGAACACGTACCAATACTTCTGCGAGTTGAAGATACTGTTCCCGTGCGTGGCGAACAACGTGGCGGTGAAGTCCCACGCCCCGTGGCGCACCGCGAGATCCAATCCGGCCGTCAAGTCCGGGTGGGGGTTGCCGATAATCTGCCGGTCGGCTGCAGTGATCTTGCCGTCGCCGTTTACATCCTTGAACTTGATCCGGCCGGGACGAGCTCCATCGGTCCAATACGGGGCGGCATCCGCCGAATCCTTGTAGAACCCGTCCGCCACGAGGCCGTAGAACGACCCGATGGGAGCACCGACCTTGTTGATCACGGGATTCTGTTCACGCAGCGTAAACGGCCCGTAGAAGAACTGCGCCACGCCGTCGATGGAGACGATCCTGTTCCGGTTGTGGCCAGCGTTGAGGGACACGCTCCACAGGGTTCCCGTGCCGATGGTGCTATGGTAGCTGATGGCAGCCTCGATGCCGCCGTTGGTCATCTGCCCGATATTGACGATCGGGGGCGAGGCGGAGCTCGCCGTGGCCGGTTGCCGGGGGTCGAACAACAGGTTGTTGGTGTTTCGCCGATAAATGTCGGCGGTGAACGTGCCCCGGCCTTCGAGAAACTCGAGGTCTAGTCCGACGTTCAGGGATCGATTCTCTTCCCACTTCAGGTCAGGATTCCCGATGGCCGTAGTCTTGAATCCGGGCCGAACCGACGTGTTCGTTCCCCCGATGTCGTAGAAGGTGTCTCCCCGGCTGCCGCCGAACTGACTGACGATCCGTCCTGCAGGGATGTTCTGATTGCCGGTGATTCCCCACCCGAACCGCAGCATCATGTTCGAAAACAGCCCATTGTTCGCCAGGAAAGACTCCCGGGACAGTCTCCACCCAACTCCGATCGCCGGGAAGGTTCCCCACCGATGGGTCGGCCCGAATCGGGAAGAGCCGTCTCGGCGAACCGTGAGACTGAGATAGTACCGGTCCGCAAAATTGTAGTCGGCCTTGCCGAAGAAGGACAACCCAGCACTTTTCCCACCGCTACTGCTGACGTTCTTGGTGGTCGGGTCACACAGGGCATCCTGGATGTATCGCGAGGCCACGTCCGTGTTGATGAGGCCCGCACAGTTTCCGGCCTCGAACCGATTGTTGTTCTGGCCCGCTGCCTGTCCCAGCAGCAGGTTCAGAGTGTGTTGGTTCATCGTCCGCACGTAGGCCAGCGTGTTGCTCCAGGTCCACTCCGTGGACAAGCTGTAGTTCTCGTTGATGCCGTTGACGGCGGTCACCTCAGAGTTCTCGGGCGTGGTGGCCGAGAAACCATGAAATGAGCCCTGACTCAAGTTGAACCCGAGCCGCGTCTTCAGCGACACCTTACCGGCGTCGAACCCGCCGAACACGTTCCCGAAGATGCGGTCGTTGGTGGAGATGTTATTCCTGGCGGCAGTGGCGATCTTGAGTGGATTGGTCAGGTTGCTCAGGCCGACGGCCTTGCCGGAGGCGAAGTTCCCCGCGATGTCGTAGATCGGGACGACCGGCTGCTGGAATATGTTCTTGCCGATGATGTTGCCCTCGCCGAGGCCGCCGTCGTCGAGCCCGCCGTAGCTTTGGTCGCGCGACAGAATGATGCTCTCCCCAACGTTCGCCTGCCCCACGTTGAACGTGGTGTTGACGTGCACGCCCCCCCGCTGGAGCCGGTTAAACGCCGCGGTCCCATGCTGATCGAGGTAATTGAACGACACGCGGTAGGAGTTATCCGCCCCGCCCCCCGACACCGCGAGGTTCGCGTCGCGGAACTGACCGGTTCCGAACACCGCCTTCCACCAGTTCGTCCCGGCGCTGCCAGGCATGATGAGGTTGGTGGGATAGGCGTACGTGCTCGTGTTGAGCGTATCCGTCGTCTGACCGACGCCGTTGTTGGGCCAGATGTAGGCCGGCACCGAGGGGTTGTTGGGATCCCCGTAGATGTTCCTCGGGACGGGTAATCCGGCATTCTCATAAGCGGTCTTGACCACTTTGAAGTAGTCGAGGGAGTTCAGGGTGAGGATATCGTCATAGCCGCGGACCGGCATGGCCACACCGGTTCTGACGTCCAACGTCATCGCACGCCCGCCCGCCCTTCCGCGCTTCGTTTCGATGATGACGACGCCGTTGCCCGCGCGAGAGCCGTAGATCGAAGCCGACGAGGCATCCTTCAGGACCTGGATGGATCCGATGTCGTTCGGGTTCAACCAATTGAGGTAAGAGTCCTGAAGGGGAGTCCCGTCCACGATGTACACCGGATCGTTGTTCTGGAATGAGCTGACGCCCCGGATCCTCACCGTGGAGCGTGAACCAGGGGACCCGCTGTTGTCGACGGTCACCCCGGGCACGCGACCATCCAGCCCTTGAAGCACACTGGTCGTGGTCTGTTTGGTCGCGCTTTCCACATTGACGATGGAGACCGAGCCCAGGACATCGCGCCGCCTCTGCTCTGTGTACCCGGTCACGACGACGTCCGGTAATACGGCGATCGCAGGTTCCAGAACGGCATTGACCGTCGTACGTCCGGTAACGCTTTGCCCCAAGCCGCGATACCCGATGAGACCAAAGACCAGGACCCCGTCCGTAGGCGCCGTGATCGAATACTTCCCATCGGCGTCGGTCAGGGTTGTGGTGGTCGTCCCTCGGATGCGTACGGTCACCCCCTGAATAGGAGCACCGGCCTGAGTGGTGACTTTACCGGAGACCAGGGCTGTCTGGCCAGCCTGCTGGCCACGGGCCGGTGCGCATAACACCAGTGCCACCAGTACACTCATCCCCACTGCACGAAGGAAACGCGTACCCATCAGTCTGTCTCTCATAGTGGTGCCCTCATCCTGCGGGTCTTCGCATGGCCTTCAGGCCTTGCTTTGCGATCAGCTCGCGATACGTCATGAGCACACGTTGTGGGTTCACGCCTGTGACTCATGCCCACGTCGTTGCTGCGGAGAATCTGGTACGCCGGAGCGAGAGTCCCCTGCACATGCCGTCGCGTTGGCCTGACCGAACACGGCAGTCGGCGAGCTGGAATAAACGACGCAGTTGTGTAAACGAAGGGCGCGAACGGCATGCATACGGCGTCTCATCCCTCCGAGGACGCAAGCCACGTTCCCGACATCGGCCAGCAACATCCGTGATGCGACGGCTGCGTCCGCCGCGACGGTGGACGCGCAGCAAAAGAGACGCGTCGCCAGGTGACCTGTCAAGGACGCGGAGGAGGATTGTGAAAAAAGGCACAATCTGCCCAAACCGCGTCTGCTATCGGTTCCGAGCGCCTACCGGCTGCGGTAGAGATCCACGGCCTTCGCGACGGGGCCGACGATCGCGAGCGCGAGGATCGGCGGCGCGGGATAGAACAGACTGAGGGCGGTCACGTGCTGATCGGCGGCCACCCGGATGGCGGCCTCCACCACGGCGACAAGCGCCGCGACTGCGATCCGTCCCCGCATCGAGCTGACGGTCGTCTTGGGGTCGGTGATCATGAAGAAGATGAACAGCTGGTACATCGGCCCCGTGATCGGCGCGACCTCGGCCAGGAGTGGTGTGCCAACGATCGCGCTCCTCGCAGCGGCTAGCAGCAGGTAGCAGAGGACGTAGGTCAGGGTTACGTGCAGGACCCGGACTCGAGCAGCGATCAGCAGCCCGAAGGTCCAGATCACGGCGTTGGTGGCGACGTCATTTCCCCACTGGTGACTGAGGATCGCCACGCTGCCCGGCGCGAGCGCGAGCAGCAAGCTGATCGCGAAGTTGCTGGGGTTCCACAGGTGCCGCCCGCGGTAGGTGAGCACGTACTTCGAGGCGATGGCCAGGAACGCGCCCAGGACGAACGGCCAGAGGAGGCCGGCGCGCGGCTTGAGGAGGAGCGCGAGACTGATGCCAGTGACGTACGCGCTCTGGACCGCCGCGCCGCGGCCCCCAATTAGGCGCGCCAGGGCGAGCTCGGTCACGACGCATACGCCGAGCGCGATAGCGAGGCGCTCGTAGCCGCCCAGGATTCCGTAGCGCGCTTCTCCCAGCACCAGAATGAGGGTGATGAGGAAGGACACGAGGTAACGGGGGTCCGCTTCGCCCAGGCGGGCCCACAGTCTGCGGCTCCGGCCGCCGAGCGTCGTGAGCGCCGAGTCCGTCACGGCCCCTGGGGCTCGGTAATGACGTTGAGGCGGTCCACGGGAGGGTGCTCTATGACTTGGCGCTGGCCTGAGGGCCACTGGATCACGGCCCGGTCTACGAGCGTCGCGCTGCCCAGTCCGAAGTGCAGCCGGCGGTCGTTCTGGCTCGCGAAGCCCATCCCGCCGTCGATGACCCGCAGCTGGCGGAGCCCGCCCGCTTCGATCGTCACTTCGGCGCCGATCGCGGAGCGGTTGCTCCGCGTCCCCAGGAGCTTGAATGCGATCCAATGGTTGCCCGGCACGACGGTATTCTTATAGACCAGCGCCGGTTGGTTCTGGTTCGCGACGACGACGTCCAGGACACCCCGATTGAAGAGGTCCACGAGGGCCACCGCGCGGCCGTCGTACTCGTCGGTGACGCCGACCTGGCCCGCGACGTCCACCCACCCAGCGACGCCCTGGTTCACGAGCACGCGCGAGCGCTCGTACCCCGAGAGGCTCGCGGTGCCGATGGGGGGCCAGTTACGGGTGTCCTCGAACAGATTGCCGTTGGCGCCTGCGACCTTCGACATGGCGTACCAGTAGCTGCGGTCCCGATCTGCCGACACGTACCCGTTGGTGATGAAGAGCTCGTTGCGGCCGTCGTTGTCGAGATCGCCGAACTGTGCCCCCCAGGCCCAACCGGCGTCGGCGAGGACGCCGGTGGCGCCCTGCTCGAAGCGCCCCAGCTCCGGGAGAAAGTTGAGCCGCAGGTTGTTGCCCTGGAACAGGTAGCCCCGCTTGGAGATGTTGGTTACGAACGCGTCCAGCCGGCCGCGGTTCAGCACGTCGCCGAGCGTGGCGGACATGCCGCTCTTCGAGTCACTCTCCAGGCCGGCCCTGGTCAGCACGAACCGCTTGCCGGAATCGTTGAGGAACAGCTCTTCGGGCCCGTAGTCGTTCGCGAGGAACAAGTCGGGCCAGCCGTCGCCGTTGAAATCCGCCGCGGCGGCGGCGAGGGTCCAGCGCCCGCTGCGCACTCCCATCTGGTCGGTGACGTCTTCGAAGCGGCCATGCCCGAGGTTGTGGAACAGGTGATTCCCCCCGCCGTTGGTGGCGAATTCGAAGCTGTTGTGCATGATGCGAGTGGTCTTGAGGTGCCAGAAATCGATGTCGGAGCGGAAATAGCCGGTCACATACAGATCGAGCAGCCCGTCGCGGTCGTAGTCGAGCCAGACGGCCCCGTTGCTGTTCATCCAGTGGTGCAACCCGGCGGCTTCCGTCACGTCTTTGAAGTGGAGGTTACCCATGTTCTTGAAGAGCTGGAGATAGCCCCACTTGTAGACGAGCAGGTCCTCGAGCCCGTCGTTGTCGAAGTCGCCCCACACAGCGCCCATCGACACGCCTTCGCCCGGTCGGTTTAGGTCTGCGACGCCCGCGCTCCGCGCGACGTCGACGAACGTCCCGTCGCCACGGTTGAGATAGAGGGCGTTTGGGAACCCGAAGCGGCTGTTCGTGAAGTAGAGGTCGGGCCAGCCGTCGTTGTTGACGTCGCTGACGCTCACCGATGCCCCGAGCGCCCTCCCCCCCCCCCGGCCGCCCGCGGTTCAGCTCGACGACCAGGAAGACTGCGCCGAGGAACACCCCGGAGAGGGCGAGCCGGCGTATGCGCAGGGATGTCACGCCGTGAACCATATCACCCGCAGGACCGGCGCCACAAGCAACGCACGCGCGGATTAACCTTGTCGCTCGGAGCGGAAGGTCACATGTTGCTGGCTGCCCCGACCCGGAGAGTCCGACGCACGCCGTGCCACGTCCTGTCATGAGACGTCTTGGGCTCGTCGCAACGCTGTGCCTCCTCGGATGTCGCAGCCGGGAGCCGGCGCCGGGCGTCGAGCGCGACGCCGCCATCCTCACAGCTCGGGCGCTCGGCCTCGCCTACCTCCAGCGCGACCAGCTCGGCCAAGCCGAAACGACATTCCGGAGGGTGATCGCGCTCGCGCCCGATCAGGCGCTGGGCTACGCGAACCTCGGCCTCGTGCAGCTGCGGCAGGGCCGCTACCGCGAGGCAGAGACCGCGATCCGCCGGGCGGCGGCGCTCGACACGGCGAACGACGACGTCGCCCTGACCCTCGCCAAGGTCGAAGAGCTAACGGGCCGCAGTGCCGAGGCGCGCCGGGAGGTGGACCGCGTCCTGCGACGCCGTCCGGATGACCTCCGCGCGCTGTACGGGCTGGTCGAACTCGACCCGGTCTCCAAGGAGACCTACCTCCGGCGGATTGTGGAGCGCGCGCCCGTCACCGTGGCGGCGCGGCTCGAGCTGGTGGACGTGCTGCTCGCGCGCGGCGCGGCGGACGCCGCGGTGGCCGAGCTGGAGGCGCTCCAGCGTCAGCTCCCCGAGCTGCCGCGCGAGGTCGGCCGGTTCTTCGATCGCGCCCTGGCCCTGGCCCGCGCCGGCCGCGCCTCCGCGGCGGCGGTTCCCGCCACGACGTTCCATCGCTTTATGGAAACCACCGCGGTCTACCAAGCAAGCTTGCAACGGTTGCAGGGCGCGAGCGGCGCGTCCCCGGGCTACGCGATCCTCACGTTCAACCCCAGCATCGCGCCGCCCGTCCAGGATGACCGCGCCGTCAGCGCGGCGATCCGCTTCCGCGACGTCACGACCGCCGTCGGGCTTGGCGACGTGCCACCGATCCCCGACACCGCCACCACAGTCGCGCTGGCGGTCGGTGACTATGACGGCGACGGCCGGGAGGACGTGTTCGTGGGGGGGCACCTGTTTCACACGGAGCGGGCGGGCGTGACCGAGACGACCACCCGCGCTGGGATCCGCCTGCGCGAGCCGCCGACGGCCGCGGCCTTCGGCGACTACGACAACGACGGACGGCTCGACTTGTTCGTCTCGACCGCGAGCGGCGGCGCCTTGTTCCGCAACATCGGCGACTCGACGTTCAGGGACGTCACCGCGGCCGCCGGGCTGGGCGCTGTGCCGCCCGCCACGACCGCGTTCTTCGTGGATCTCGATCATGACGGCGATCTCGATCTGTTCCTCGGGACACGCGCCGGGAACCGGGTCTACCGCAACACTCTCAACGGGCCGTTCCAGGAGATGGCGGGCCCGATGGGATTGGGCGGCGGGGGCGGGACCCGCGACGCCGCCTTCGGCGACTTCAACGGCGACGGGCTGGTAGACCTCGTCGTCGTGGGCGACGACGGGCGTCTGACGCTGTTCCGGAACGCTGGGCAGGGGCGCTTCGAGGACGCGACGGCGGCCAGTGGCCTGGCGCAAGCCGGGGTGCCAGGCAGCGCCGCCGCAGTCGCCGTCGGCGACTACGACAACGACGGGTTCCTCGACCTGTTCGTCGCTTCGCCGGGTGGAAGGGCGCCCGTCCTCTACCACAACCGCGGCGATGGCACTTTCGAACCGGATCGCCGCAGCCCAGCGCTCGAGATATTGCGCACCCTTGGAGCGCGCGCTGCCCTCTTCTTCGACTTCGACAACGACGGTTTCCTGGACCTGGTGATCGTCGGCGCCCCCACGCGGGTGGGAGCACGCGGCGTCTACCTGTTCCGCAACGACCAGACAGGCCGCTTCGTGGACCGCTCAGCGATTCTGCCGGAGGATCTGCACGCCGGGCGCCGCGTCGCGGCGGTGGACTTCGATCGCGACGGTGACCTCGACCTCATCGTGGTGGGAGAGGATGGGCGGCCGCGGCTACTCCTCAACGAAGGGGGCAATGCGAACCAGTACGTGCAGGTCGAGCTCACCGCCCTGCTGACGGGCAGCGGCAAGAACAACCGCTTCGGCATCGGTTCGACGCTGGAGCTTCGGGCCGGTAAGCTGTTCGAGACGCGGGTCGTGACAGACCGCGTGACGCACTTCGGACTGGGCCAGCGCCTGAAGGCCGACGTGCTGCGCGTGCGGTGGCCCAACGGCGTTGCGCAGACGGTCTATTATCCTGGGACCGACGAGGACATCCTCGAGCAGCAGATCCTCAAGGGGTCATGCCCCTTTCTGTACGCTTGGGACGGCCAAGCCTTCCGGTTCGTGACGGACGTCATGTGGCGCAGCGCGCTCGGCATGCCGCTCGGCATCATGGCCAGCGGGACCGAGATCGCGTCCGCGCCGCCCCACGCGTCGCGGGAGTACGTGCGGGTGCCGGGCCGGGCTCTCGCGCCGCGGGACGGACGCTACGTCTTGCAACTCACCGAGGAGCTGTGGGAAACCGCCTATCTCGACCAGGTGAAGCTCCTCGTCGTGGACCACCCGGATTCGGTGGACGTGTACGTCGACGAGGGCTTCGTGCCTCCCGCGCCGGGGCCCGCAACGCTGCGCCTGTACTCCGTTTCGCATCCCCGGCCCCCCGTCACCGCCACCGACGAGCATGGTGCCGACCTGCTTCCGGCGCTGCGCGCACGGGATGACCGCTACGTCGCCCCGCTCACGCCCACGCGCTACCAAGGCATTGCGACGCTGCATGACCTCATCCTCGACTTCGGCGACCTGAGTGGTTTGGACAGCGTCTACCTGTTCCTCGCGGGGTGGATCTACCCGACGGACGCGAGCATCAACCTGGCCCTCGCCCAGAGGGGGAAACCCGGCGTCATCTTCCCCTACCTCGAAGTGAAGGACCCTCAGGGCCGGTGGCGCCGCGCGGCCGACGTGCCCTTTCCGTCAGGCAAGGACAAGACGGTCATCGTGGATCTCACGGGAAAGTTCCTGAGTGGCGACCACCGCCTGCGCATCCGCACGAACATGGAGATCTACTGGGACCAGGCGTTCGTCAGTGCCGGGGGGGGCCACGCGAGCGCCTCCTCAATCACCACGCTCGATCCGGTCGCCGCCGACCTCCACTACCGGGGGTTCGCGCACATGTACCGCAAGGGCGGTCGCTACGGACCCCAGTGGTTCGCCTACGACGAGGTGTCATGGGAGTCGCCCTGGGAGCCGATCGTGGGGGCGTTCACGCGTTACGGCGACGTACTGCCACTCCTGCGCGCGCCGGACGACATGTACGTCATCATGGCGCCCGGTGACGAGACCACGCTGACGTTCGACGAGGGGTCCGTGCCGGTGCTGCGGCCCGGTTGGAGGCGCGACTTCCTCCTGTACACCGACGCCTGGCTTAAGGACTCTGACCGGAACACCGCGACGGGCGGCACCGTCGCCCCCCTGCCGTTCCACGGCATGGCGCGCTACCCCTACGGCGCGGACGAAGCGTACCCTGGAGACGCGGCGCACGAGCACTATCTCGACGCTTACAACACCCGCCGCGTCGAGCGCTCCTACAGGCGATAGCCCCGTCTCAGCAGCGAGCGCCCCGAGGCGGCGTAGCCGTCCGGGCCCGGCAGATAGAAGCCGAGGGAATCGGCGAGGCGGTCGTAGATGTTGAATAGCACGCAGACGTGGATCGCGTCTTCAATGCCCTCGTCGCTGACGCCAGCGGCGCGGAGCGGCTTGAGGTCGGTGGGGCCCACCGCGGTCGGGGCGAGGGTGAGCTTCTCCAGGAAGTCGAGCGTCGCCCGGACCTTGGGATTGACCGGCGCCGTGCGCCAATCAGCTAGCACTGCCGTGACCAGCTTGTCGTCCCTAAGGGCCAGCGACGCGACCGCGCCGTGAGCGCCCGTTCAGAACGGGCATTGGTTCAGCCGCGATGTGAACGCGGCAAACAACTCGCGCTCGCCCACGCTCCAGGGCGAGGGGCCGCGCATCACCGCCTGCGTCCACTCGCACATCGGCCGGCCGAAGAATTCGGGGCGGTACAGGAGCGTCTTCACGATGTCGGGCACGCGGCGCCGGCTGACGAGCCCGATGAGGATCAGCTTCAGGCGCTGCGCCAGGCGATGCCCGCTCTCCACACGGCGGAGACGCATCAGTCCGGGACCTCGCGGCGGAGCGCGGCGAGTCCGCGCTCGAGGCGGGCCAGGGCCCCGCCGAGTGCAGCGGCCACTGTGACCTCGAAAAGGACGTCGTCCGAGTTGCCGACGCGCTGTAGGGCTGCGACGTCGTCGTCGGTGACCTTGTAGGCGTGGCGGGCGACCTTGTCGACGTAACCGCTGAGCGGCGCGGGCACGCCGTCGCCGGCATCCCCCGGTGCCGGCGGCGTAGGTCGGCCGCCGATCCGAGCCGCCTGCGCCTCGATCCCGCGACGCAGCTCACTCGACGTGTGGCCGCTCGTGAGCAGTACGCTGTCGACGAGTCGCCGCGTCAGAGCGGCGTAGCGGCCGCTCAGCTCAGACACTTCACCACTCTCCTGCTCATCTGCGACGGCTAGCTTGGCCGGGCTGGGGAGGCCCGTCAAGAGGGCGCGGGGGGCGAATCCTCGGCATGCGGTGCTCTTCCGCCGCGTTCGTACGTCCTCTCGTTCTTGCTCGCGGCTGGGGCGCCGGAGGCGGAGAATAACCAACGCCGGACGGCTTCGGGTGGTCGGACGGCGTCGCCCTAGCGCTCGCCGCACCGGAACCGGCGCACACGTGGCCGCACACTCCCTAGTGAAGGACATCGCTTGGCTGACGGCTGGCCCAGAACCAGATCCTCGCGGCGGTCTCTCGCGGCGCCGCCTTGGCCCAGCACGCGCGGCGAGCTATATTTTGAACCTAGCGTGCGGTTGGTTGCGGGCGGTTCAAGCCGCCAATTCGCGGAGGACTCCAATGATCTCGTTCTCAACGCGCGCCCTGCTGCCCGGCGGGCTCCTGGTCGGACTCAGTTCCGGATGCGTCCATCAGAGCGGGACGAGGCTGCCAAGCCTTCCTCCGCTCTCCACCGTGACGGCGGAGGACATTCCGCGCGCGCCCGACCGGTCGATCGATCAGATGTTGATGGGCCGCTTCCCCGGCGTGGCGGTGACGACCATAGCCGGCGGCGGCATCTCCGTGCTCATCCGCGGCACCTCGTCCTTCTACAGCAACAACGAGCCGCTGTATGTGCTCGACGGTATGCAGATCCAACCGGGACCGCACGGGAGCATCACCTGGCTCAATCCCTACGACATCGCCTCGATCGACGTGTTGAAGGACCCCGCCGAGACGGCGATCTACGGCGTGCTGGGCGCCAACGGCGTCATCGTCATCCAGACGAAGCCCCCGGGGCGACCGCGTCGGTGAGCGGCAAGATTCCCTGACGCTCGCGGCTCCGCTCGCGTAACGGACGTGCCGGAGCACGAGGTCGCCACGCGCCGTCTCCCGATGGCGTCTGCCTCGATCCCCATCCCCTAGCGGATCTTGCCGTACAGGCGGTCGATGGTGGGGTAGGGCCGCCTATTTCGCGTCGTACCCGGCGTACTCGCCTTGTTGGTAGACGTTGCCCTTGTACTCCTGATCCAAGCGGATGCCGATCTTGGAGGTGTAATAGCCCTGGACGGTCCACCGCTTGAGCTCGGTGAAGAAGTGCTCCGGGGGCGTATTGGGCGCTCGCTCGCCCGCCGCCATGCGGGTGAGGACGGCGAGCCGCTGGTCCGGAGTTGCCAGGAGAAATGGCTGGCCGTTGAGCTCGCGGGAGAGACCGTCGACGGCCTGGAGGCCGGACCGCCACGCCGCCTGCCACTCGGGCTCCAGCGACTCGGCGAGGCGGCCGTCGATGTAGGCTGCCACTCCCGCCGCGCGCGCGCCGGGTGAATGGTCGTCGGTGGGGATAATCAGCTCGGTGAGCTCGTCCAGCAACGCGAGCTCCGGCGCAGTCAGGAACTTGCCGGATAAGGCGACCGGGGATGGTGCCGTCGCCGTTGTGGCCGGCAGCAGCGGAGCGGCCAGCGCGGCCGCGGTGGCCGCGATCATCTCGCGACGCGAGAGCGATTGCTCTTCGTGGCCCGTGGTGTCGGTCATAGGTTCCCCCCCCCCTTCCTGAATTCGTCCGCCAGGTACTCGCAGGAGCGCCAGGCCAGGGCCATGATCGTCCACGTGGGGTTCTGGCATGACGCGCTCACGTGGCTCGAGCCATCCACCACGAACAGGTTGCGCACGTCGTGCGACTGTTGGAACTGGTTTAGGACCGAGGTCTTGGGATCGCTGCCCATGCGTGCCGTGCCCAGCTCGTGGATCGACCACCCCTCTGTGAGGGTCTTGCGGTCGGCTCCCACCACCTCGATCCCCGCGGCCTCGAACATCTCGCGGGCCGTCGTGTTCATATCCTCGGCCATCTTGCGCTCGTTGTCCGAGAACTGGTAGTGGAAGCGCAGGACGGGAATCCCCCAGCTGTCTTTCACCTCTGGGTCCAGGTCGACGAAGCTCTCGTAGCGGGGGAGCACCTCGCCGAACCCGCCCATACTAATGAAGGCGCTTGCGTGGTCGCGCACTGTCTTTTTGAATTCGGCGCCGAATCCCGGGGTGTTAGTGTGGGCCGGGAACATGGAGTGCCCACTGTTGCCCTCGAAGCCGTAGCCGCGGATAAACCCGGGCTGGCGGTCCGTCAGGTTCCGGAAGCGCGGAACGTAGAAGCCTCCTGGCCGGCCGTCATCCAGTGTGCGCGGCTTCCCGACCATCTCCTTCACGAGACCGGTGACGCCAGGGCCCATCACGTGCTCGCAGAAGTTATGGCCCACGTGTCCGCTCGTGTTTCCAAGGCCGTTGGGGTGCTGTGGGGAACGCGACAGCAGCAGCAGCCGGGCGGATTCGAGGGTGGAAGCGGCCAGGATCACGACCCTCGCCTTGGCCTCGTACGGTGTGCGCGTCAGGTTGTCGAGGAACGCGACGCCGCGCGCCCGGCCGGTGTTGCGGTCGATCAAGACCTCGTAGGCGATGGAGTTGGGGCGGATGGTGAGGTGGCCCGTGTCCATAGCGGGATAAATGAGCCCGGTGGGCGAATCGAACGCGGCGTGGATATCGCAGCCGCCTGGCCGGCGGTCGCAGGCGCCCCTGCCGTAGCACTTGCTGCGGTATTTGTTGTGTTTCACCCCGTCTGTCGTGACGCCGGCACGGTAGGGGGTGAGGACTCGTCCCATTTCCGCGAGGCTGTGGCGCAGCTTCACTTCGCCGAAGTTGAGCTTGGTGGGTCGCTGGAACTGGCTGTCGGGTAGGTGGGGCAGGTTCTCCTTGACCCCGGAGATACCGAGGTAGAGGTCGACTTTGTCGTAATAGGGGGCGATGTCCGCATAGGAAATGGGCCAGTCCTCACCATAGCCATCGTGGGATTTCGCCTTGAAATCGTAGTCGGACAGGCGGAGCGCCAGCCGCCCCCAGATGTTGGTCTTGCCTCCGAGGCAGCGGGCGCGGACCCAGGCGTAATTGCTGCCGGTGTAGGGGTGGTCTTTCTCGTCGACCAGGATGTTCTTGACGTAGTCGGACCCCCCCCATCCGCCGACGTAGGAGTAGACGTGCTTGAACGCGCTGCCCTTGGCGTAGGGCGGCTGCCGGATCGTGTACTCGTTGAAGGACAGCGCGTGCGAGCCCGGTGGGGCGTCGCCGCGGCGGGGGTGATCGTACGGCCATTGCATCGAGCGGAGTTCTTGGTTGATGTCCAGCTTCTTGCCGGCCTCGAGCATGAGGACGCGCAAGCCGCGACTCGTGAGAACGTGGGCGGCCATGCCGCCGGCGGCACCTGAGCCCACGATCACCGCGTCGTAGGTCTGAGACAGGTCGACGTCTTGCTGCAGTGGTGGGGGTACTCTCACCAGGGTCATCGGGGCCGTCCTCCCTCTCGGCGTCTTGCTGGTTTGCTTCCCGGATCGCCGCGTCCCCGCAGGAGTCGGCGGTGTCGTAATACAGGTACCAGCGTTTGTTCAATGCCACCAGTCCCACGAAAGTCCCCTGCAGGACGCATCAGGGTCGCGAGATCAGGTCCTTGAGCGTCGCCCTGCGCAGCTGCTCGGCGAACGCCGGCAGCGCTTTGTCCATCAGCTCGGCGAACCGGATCGAAACCTCGGCGATCCGTTGCTTGAACAGTTCGTTCACCGCCATCTGTTGCGCGGTCGGCGCGAAGTCTACGCTGTTCTCCGCCACATCCGATTGTAGCGCCGCGAGCCGCCCGTAGAGCTGCATCGGGTTGCGGAACGCGTCTTCCCGCGCGCCGGTCAGGTGCACGTCGAACAGGGCACCCTCGACCGCGCTGGCGCGTTGGTCGAGCGAGTCCGCGCGGGCCGCGAGCCGCTTCGCGCTCGAGTCGCCGGCCAAGGCCGAATCCCCGCGCAGCTGGCCGCCCAGATCTTGCAGCTGCTTTCGCACCCACTCGAGCCGGTTGATCATCCGCGCGACCGTATCCTGCTCCGTCCGGATGGCGAGGGCGAGCCGGGCCTGTGCCATCACATCGGCGTCGGTGCCAGTCGTGTTCGGGTCCTTCAGCACCGTGAGTGACTGGGTCAGTGTCGTGTCGCCTACGGACAGCCGAACGCTATAGGTGCCGGGGGGCACGAGCGGCCCGCGCAGGGAGAGATCGAGATCCCAAGTGACGAGCGGTCGCGTACCCTCGGCACTGACCCGCACGAACAGCTTGCCGGGGGGCGGCGTGCGCAGCCGGGGCACCGTGGGCGCCGCGGAGCGCAGGTCCCACCACACCCGGTTGAGGCCAAGCCTTCGCTCGCCCTCGAGCACGCGCACCGTGTCTCCTTGCGCGGCTAGGATGACGAGCCTGGCTGGCTTGGCGCGGCGGGCGGAGGGGGTTGGCGGACTGCTGTCAGGGACGGTAGCAGTGTCGGCGAGCGCGGGCGCTAGGTAATACGTGAGCGCTGTTCCGTAGGGGGCGTTCTCCGCTTGCACGGCGCTGTTCGGCGCGCTCGCAATGCCTTGGCGGGCCCGGAAGCGGTAGGCCGGCTGGGGCGTGAAGAACCGTGCGCGGCCGGCTTCAGCGCCGGCGTCGAGCTGCTCGAGAGAGGAGACGTCGTCCAGGATCCATACGCCGCGTCCGTAGGTGGCAACGACCAGATCGTGGAAGTGTGGCTGGACCGTCAGCCAGGACACGGGGGCGTGTGGCAGGTTCGTTTGGAGCGGCAGCCAGCGCGCGCCATCGTCCAATGACACGTACACCCCGCTCTCGGTGCCGGCGTAGAGTAGGCCGCGGCGCACTGGGTCCTCGGCCACCATGTGCACGAATGACAGTGGCGAGTGGGGCAACGCGTCGGAGATCTGGGTCCAGCTCTTGCCGTAGTCGGCGGTCTTATAGATATGGGGCCCGAGATCATCGAGCTCATGGAGATCCACGGCGAGGTAAGCGCTCCCGGCCTCGAAGTGCGACGGTGTGATGTTGGTGATCTTCCCCCACGGCGCCAGCTTGGGGATGTTCCCCGTCACATCGGTCCAGGACGCGCCCCCGTCACGCGTGATGTGTACCAGGCCGTCGTTCGACCCCACCCAGATCACGCCCGCTTGCCGCGGCGACTCCGCGATGGCGAACAGGGTCGCCCCGTCGAAGGTCATGAGATTGTCCGTCGTGACGCCGCCCGAGCTCTGCTGGTGTGTGGTGTCGTTCCGCGTGAGGTCGGGGCTGATCACCTTCCAGCTCGCGCCGCCGTCCGTGGTGACATGGACGACCTGGCTGCCGACGTAGACCTTGGTGTGGTCGTGGGGCGAGATGGCGATCGGGAAGGTCCAGTTCCAGCGGTACTTCATATCAGCTGGGCGCCAGCCGTAGCCCGCCTCGGGCCACACACGCACGTTGCGCGCCTGGTCGGTCCGCACGTCGTAGACCTCTAGCCCGCCGTCGTAGCACCCCGACCACACCGTCGCGTTGTCGACGGTGTCGGGGATGGCGAAACCGCTCTCGCAGCCGCCCACGTGTCCCCACAGACCTTCGGACAGGCCGCCGGAGATGCTGCGACTCGGCATGCGGTAGGAGCTGCCGTCCTGCCGGTTCCCGTACACGAAGTAGGGCACGCGCGTGTCGGCGGAAACGTGGTACATCTGGGCGATCGGTAGGACGATGCGGGTGAAGGAGCGCCCGCGGTTCAGCGTGATGCTTGCCCCGCCGTCGTGCGCGATCATGAAGCGGTCGGGGTTCTGCGGGTCGATCCAGATGTCGTGGTTGTCTCCTCCGCCCTGGAACCCCGAGCGCCCCAGCGTCTGGCCACCGTCCCGCGACGTGCTGAAACGCACCGTCACGAAATACAAGCGCTCCTCGTCATCGGGCGACACCGCGAAGCGCACGTAATACGGCGCCCGCTCGGCCATGTCGTGATTGCGGCTTACCACACGCCACGTAGCCCCTCGGTCGTCGGTGCGGTAGAGCGTCGGGTCCTGATCCTCGATCAGCGCGTAGACGGTGTTCGGGTTCGACGCGGCGACGGCCACCGCGATTTTGCCGACCGCGTGATTGGCGGGGGGGAGGCCGTGGCCCGCGAGGCGCTTCCAGGTCACGCCACCGTCGCGCGAGACCCAGAGGCCGCTTCCGGGCCCGCCGCTTTGCAGATGCCACGTCTTCACCTCGAATTGCCACATCCCCGCGAACAGCGTGTTCGGATCGCCGGGGTCGATCGCCAGGTCCGAACAGCCGGTGTTCGGGTCCACGAACAACACCCGGGTCCAGGTCTTCCCGGCGTCGGCGGTGCGATAGACGCCACGCTCCGGCTGTGGCCCGTAAGCCCGCCCCAGCGCGCATACCAGCACCACGTCGGGATTCGTCGGGTGGATGACGATGCGTGCGATCCGCCCCGTGGAGTCGAGCCCCATGTGCTGCCAGCTGCGCCCCGCGTCGGTTGACCGGTAGACGCCGTTGCCGAGGGCAGTGGTAGACCGGATGAAGAAGGTCTCGCCCGTGCCGGCCCACAGGACGTTGTGGGCGGAGGGGGCGAGGGCGAGGGCGCCGATGGCTTGGGCGGGCTCGCTATCGAACACCGGCCGCCAGTGCACGCCGCCGTCCTCGGTCTTCCAGACGCCGCCGGAGGCGGCGCCGACGTAGGCGACCAGGGGGTTACCAGGCTCGCCGATAACAGCCACGGCGCGGTTGCCCTCGGGTCCGACGAAGCGGTAGTGGAGGCGCGTCCACAGGACGGTGTCCACCTGCTGGGGGAGCGCGAGCAACGCGATGAAGGCAGAAATCATTGGCGGCGGCCTCGTGGGGAGGGGAGGGGATGGGAGATCGGCAGTAAGAATGAGGCCGCCCTGGCCTTAATGCCACTTTGATGCTCGGCGCATCATTCTTGACGCGGTCCTGATCCCCGAATCCTTAGAATCTTGGGATGGACGCCCTCAACCTCATCGCCGCCTTGGAGGAGCTGGGGCCGAGCGGGTGACGCGTGGTCTGGGAGCGAGGGGGCACGGTTGGGACGACTGCTTCCTGACCGTTGCGACGTGTAGTGAGTCCCGGGCGCTCGCGGGTGCAATCAAGCGCCGCTGGTATACAGACGCGATGGCGTTCCTCAGCGCCCAGGTTGGTCTTTCCCCCCGCAGCATCAACCTGGTTGTCAGGGCGTGGGATCGGCATGAGGTGGCGTTCCGCACGGTCGCGATCGAGTGGCTGGAGCAGCGTAACACCCTGGCGGCGGCGGGCGAGCGACATGTCCTGACCGCCGATCTCTAGCCGCGGATATGACGCTGGTTCGCTGTCGTCCTCCTCGGTAGCGACCCAGCCCGCCCGCATTATCTGCTGACGGAGCTGGGCCTGGGGTACCGTTTGCGGGCCGAGTGACTATCGCCCGTCCAGTACCTCCCGCACCTTGCGCGTGAGCACTTCGGGGGTGAACGGCTTGGGCAGAAACGCGGTGCCGGGGTCCAGCACGCCGTGCTGCGCCACGGCGTCCTCGGAGTAGCCGGTCACGTACAGCACCTTCACCTCGGGGCGCCGCTCGGCCAAGTGATGCATCAGCTCCCGGCCGCTCATCTCCGGCATGACGACGTCGGTGAGCAACAAGTGTATCGGTCCGCGGTGGTCGTCGGCGAGGATCAGGGCCTCCTTGCCCCCAGCCGCTGTCAGCACCGCGTAGCCGGCCCGCTCCAGCACTGTGCGCGCTAGCAGCCGCACGAGCGGGTCGTCCTCGGTCAGCAGCACCGTTTCAGTCCCGGTGACCGGTGCTCGGATCACGCCGGGGCCGGGTAGCGCGTCGGGCGGGCTGTGAACGCGCGGCAGGTAGATCCGGAACGTCGCCCCCCGCTCGGGCGCGCTTTCCACCGTGATGTGCCCCCCGCTCTGGCGCACGATTCCGTACACCGTCGCGAGGCCGAGCCCCGTGCCCTTGCCACGCGGCTTGGTTGTGAAGAAGGGCTCGAACAGGTGCGCCCGGATCTCGGGGCTCATGCCTATCCCGGTATCGGTGACCTCCAGCACGACGTACCGGCCGAGTGGAGGGGGCAGGGTGAGGTGGTGGCGCGAGGAGGGTGGAGGGTGGTCGAGGTCGTACTCGATGTCGCTCGTGGCAATGGTCAGCTTCCCGCCCCCGGGCATGGCGTCGCGGGCGTTGACGGCCAAGTTGACGAGGACCTGCTCGAGCTGCCCGGGGTCCGCCCGAACCGTGCCGAGGTCAGTCGCGAGCGTCGTGCTCAGGTGGACGTCCTCGCCGATCACGCGGCGCAGCATCTTGCTGACGTTTCCCACGAGGTGATTGAGGTCCAGCACTGCAGGCCGCAGGACCTGGCGGGAGCTGAAGGCTAGGAGCTGGCGGATGAGGTCCTGCGCGCGTGTTGCCGCTTCCCGGATGATCTCGAGCTCTTCGCGCCCGCGCGCGGCCGCCCCGGTGTCGCCGAGCAGCAGCTCGACCGAGCCGAGGATGGCGGTGAGCATGTTGTTGAAGTCGTGGGCCACGCCGCCGGCCAGCCGGCCGACTGCTTCCATCTTCTGGGACTGTTGCAGCTGGGCTCCCAGCTCGCCCCGCTCGCGGCGCACGGCGGCAGCGGCGATCGCTCGCTCGATCGCGGGCGCGAGGCGCTGCAACCGGTCTTTCATGACGTAGTCCGTCGCCCCCGCCTGCATGGCGCCGACGGCCGTATCCTCGCCCATGCTACCGGACACCACGATGAACGGCACGTCGTCGCCGCGCTGCTGGAGTAGCGCGAGGGCGGCAAGGGCGTCGAACGCCGGGAGCGAGTAGTCGCTGAGGACCACGTCCCACGGATGGCGCCCCAGCGCGTCGCGCAGCGCCGCGGCCGTCTCCACGCGCTCGTGCTGCGGCGCGAAGCCGCCTTTTCGGAGCGCGCGCAGCATCAGCTCCGCGTCGGTGTCGGAGTCCTCCACGATGAGGACGCGCAGCGGCGTTTCGGTCACGGATGCCCTCCACCGATCAATTTTGGCGGTTTCCTGCCGGGGGCAATGGGCCCGGCTCTGGTGTCGCGGGCCGTGCGCTCCCGCTAGGTTTGCTGTTGGATCGCCGCAACACCATCCTCCTGCTGGGGACAGGTCATGAGTGATCTCCGCTACCCGATCGGCCGCCACGAGCGCGTAGCAACTCTCGCGCCGGCGCAGCGCCACGAGTGCATTGAGCAGATCGCCGCCGCTCCGGCGCAGCTGCGCCGGGCGGTCGCGGGGCTGGATGACCGCCAGCTTGATACGCCCTACCGACCCGACGGCTGGACTGTGCGCCAAGTGGTGCACCATGTGCCCGACAGTCACCTGAACGCGTACGTGCGCTTCAAGCTCGGACTCACCGAGGACCAGCCCGCGATCCGGACCTACGAAGAGAAGCTCTGGGCTGAAACGCCCGAGATGCGCGCCCCGATCGATGTCTCCCTGACGCTGCTCGAGGGGCTGCACGGGCGCTGGGTGCTGCTGCTGCGGGCACTCGAGCCAGCACACTTTGCGCGGACGATTCAACACCCGGAGTTGGGGCGGGTGACTCTGGATGGCATCCTGGCGAGTTACGCTTGGCACGGCCGCCACCACACGGCGCACATCACGACGCTGCGCGAACGGATGGGATGGGGGAAGTGAAGTCGGGCGCACACGCCTGAAACGCAGGGCACGGCTTGCCCGTACGGGCCGCGATCCCTCCCAGGACATCGGCCTGTACAACTCGGCGCGAATGCTGAAGGGCATTCCAATCGGCATCGTGAACCATGCCGCTAACAGTCGAGCGCCCTTCCGGTCGCTACCGATTCTCAACGCACACCGCTAGACGTCGCCTCCCTTCGTCCTAGACGTCGCCTCCCTTCGTCTTGCTTCCGCGGCCTCGTTTCGTATCTTGACACGCCGTTGGGCGTCCCGCAGGAATCTCTCGGATGGGAGGCGCGATGAACCTGTTCTCCTCGGCGGGTGCGGAGTTCCTGCTCCGCTGGCTGCATTTCCTCTCCGGCATCACGTGGATCGGGCTGCTGTACTACTTCAACTTCGTCCAAGGGCCCTTCTTCGCCGAGGCGGATGCCGCGACGCGGAGCGCGGCTACCCAACGCCTCGTGCCGCGCGCGCTGTGGTGGTTCCGCTGGAGCGCGTTGGTCACGTTTCTCTCCGGGTTCCTGATCATCGCGAAGCGGTTCGGCGAAGCCCCGGCTGGCACCTCGGTGGCAACGAGTCCCTGGGGCACGGCCATTCTCACCGGCGCGCTGCTCGGAACGATCATGCTCGTGAACGTGTGGGGCGTGATCTGGCCGAAGCAGCAGATCGTGATCGCGAACGCGGTGGCCACGGCCGGCGGCGCCCAGGCGAATCCTGCGGCGGCCGGAGCGGGCCGCCGCGCTTTCCTCGCCTCGCGCACCAACGTGGTGTTCTCCATCCCAATGTTGTTCTTCATGGGCGCAGCGACCCACATGCCCCCCGGACCGATCGTTCACGCGAGCCTGTACTGGGCTCTCCTACTCGTGATCGTCGCGCTCGTCGAGATCAACGCGCTGACGGCGACGAGCGGTGCCACGACGAAGCCGATCGAAAAGATCCCCGGCGTCATCGTCACCGGTTTCGTGCTCTGGGCGGTGGTGTATGTGCTCGCGAAGTACGTCTTAATGGCGTGAGGTAGGCTCCATCCCGGCGTGCCGCGGGTGGCGCGGCCTCCCTCGTTAGGGTTGGCCGGCCACCCGCAAAGGGACGGCGCTCGTGTGTAGGGTCACCTGGCCCAGTTGTCCCCTCAGTCCCAGCCCCCAGCAGTAAACAATCTGCGCTCCCGTGATGCCGCAGGTGTGAGCGCTGCCGGCGTGAAGGTCGGCGAAGTGCAAGGCGCCGCTCACGGGCACCGGCATCGTGGTGGGCTGCGACGACGTAGCGCCAGCCCCCAGTTCTCCGTCGGCGTTGTTGCCCCAACAGTAGGCCAGGCTGTCGGTCGTGAGGCCACAGGTGTGGGCGCCGCCCGCCGCGATCACGCGGAAGTGGAGACCGCCAGCGACGGGCTGCGGGGAGATTTCCAGGGAGTCTGCAGTGCCGGTGCCGAGCTGGCCCACGATGTTCGCGCCCCAACAATACCCGGCGCCGGTCGCGGTGAGGCCGCACGTATGCACACCGCCGGCGCTGAGCCGGGTGAATACGAGGGCGCCGGCTACGGCGACGGGCGTCCCGCGATTGGCCCGCGTGCTGTCGCCGAGTTGCCCGAGCGGGTTGGCGCCCCAGCAGAAGGCCCTGCCGCCGGCGGTGAGGGCGCAGGTGTGATTGCTGCCGGCGCTCGCGGGACGGGGCGTATCGCTGAACGTGGTACCACCGTCGCCCAGCTGGCCAGCAAAATCGAGACCCCAGCAGTAGGTGAGCCCGCCAGTGGCGAGGCCGCAGCTATGGCCGCTGCCCGACACCAGCAATGCGAATCGCAGGGTCGTGGCGACTGGGGCGGGGAGCGCAGGGTTGCCCGGCGTCCCGCCGCGCCCGAGCTGGCCCTGGTCGTTGCGGCCCCAGCAAACGGCCGCGCTGCCGGTCGTGAGGCCGCAGGTGTGATCGCCGCCCGCGGCCACGCTCGTGTAGGGCGCCGGGTCGGCGAGGAGCCGCGGCGTCGGCTCTACGAGATTGCCCGAACCGGTGCCGGTCTGGCCATAAGTGTTGTCGCCCCAGCAGTAGAGGTGCTGGTTGTCCGCGGTGGCGCAGCCGTGCGCTGCGCCCGTGGAGATCGTCGTGTACACCACCGGGGTCACGACGACGGTCGCGCTGTCGGTGTGGCCGCCCGCCGTCGCACGGATGGCGGTAGTGCCGGGGTTGATACCGTGGACGACCCCATTCGGCGACACAACGGCGACGAGCAGATCGGCGCTCTGCCACGCGACCGGCCGCTCGGTAACGAGGGCGCCGCTCGAGTCGCGCAGCGTTGCGGTCAGCGACACGGTGTCCCCGGCGACGACGCGAACCGAAGCCGGGGCCACCTGCACGCTGGCGACGGCCGGGGGCGGAGGCGGCGGCACGGGTGGCGGGATGAAAGGGCCCTCACACGCGGCGAGCGCCGTCAGCGCGACCATCGACAGGTGCCTTCTCATTCGGTGCCCGACACGGAATCTTATACCCGTCTGCCGCCGGGGGAGAATCCGATGGGCCGTCTCGTCGCGCTGGGGGGGTGGGGGGGGTGGGGGGGCATCCTGCTTGTCGCCTGTGCCCACGCGACTGCCCCCACCGGCCCGCCGCCCGTCCCGGGACGGCTGTATACGGGCAATGAGGTCAAGCCGCCTCCCGTGGTTGTGTATCTCCCGCCACTCCGCTACCCCGATACGCTGCGCGCCAAGGGCATTGAAGGCCGCGTGTTGCTCGACGTCATTATCGACACGAGCGGTCAGGTGGAGCCGGCTTCGGTCACTACGGCTGCCACCCCCAACCCCGGCTTCGACGCTGCGGCGCGAGACGCTGCGCTCGGGATGCGGTTCCTGCCGGGGATGGTTCATGGCTGGCCGGTGCGCACACTGGTGCGCCTGCCGGTGCAGTTCCGTCTGGTCCCTGACATCGACACCGCCGATGTGCCACTGCGCCTCAGCCAAGTGGAGGAGCCCCCCGAGCGGGTCTCCGGCCCGGTGCCGGTCTACCCGCCGAGCTTGCGGGAGCGCGCTATCGGCGGCCGCGTCTCCATTCGCTTCGTGCTGGACACCACCGGGCATCCACAGCCGGGTTCATTTGAGGTCCTGGAGAGTCCCCACTCGGAGCTCAGCCGCGAGGCGATCCGGGTCGTGCGTGGTACGCTGTTCCGCCCGGCGCGCCTGCAGGGCAAGGCCCGACGTGTGATCATGACGCGGGACTTCCAGTTCCCACTCGATCATCAGGAGCAATGAGCCGCCGCCGCATCGCGCTGTGCGTGGTTCACGGGCTCGGGCCCCAGCGTCGCCAGTGGGCTGACGACTTCGTGGCCCGGGTGCGGCGCGCGGTGGCCCAGCGCGACGCCGGGGTCGACGTGTACCCGTGCGTGATCTGGTGGGCGCCCATCACGCACCGCTACGAGGACGAGCTCGCGCAGCGCTACGCGCGCGGGCTCTCGTGGAATTGGCTTCGCCAGTTGGTGATCGGCTACGGTGGGGACGTGATCGCCTACCAGGCTCCTGCGTCCCGGGACGTGCCGCCGCCCTGGATGTACGGTGCTGTGCACCGACGCTTGGACCGGCGGCTGCGTGGGTTGCGGGGCCTGCTCGAGGCCACAGGCGGCGTCGCCGGGCCGTCGGTCCCAGTCGTCGCCGTCGCGCACTCCCTCGGTTCGGTGATCTTCTCGGACTTTGTCTACGACGTCCAAGCCGGCGACAACCCGGACGCGTTCGCGCGTCGCTACGGCCTCGCGCTGCGTGGCCTGTTTACCCTCGGCTCCCCGCTCGCCCTGTACGCCATTCGCTATCCGCACCTCGGGTTCGACCGTCCCATCGCGCTGCCGTCGGGCGGGACGTGGGTCAACGTGCTCTATCGGGCTGACGTCATCGCCTTCCCCCTGCGCGTCACGAGCGACGCGTATGCGCGCGCCGTCAGCGAGGACTGGGTCCTGCCCTGGCGGTTGTGGAACTGGTCGTGGACCCCTCTCGCGCACCTGGCGTACTGGACTGATCCCCGTCTGATCGCGCGCGTGGCGGATCAACTGGCGCAAGGCGCGACAGAATCTGTAGCTTAGGGTCGTCATGGCGTCAGTCACCCTCCGGCGGCTCTCCAAGACCTTCGACCGCAGCAGCCAGCCCGCTCTCCAGGACCTCACCCTGGACGTGCGCGAGGGCGAGTTCCTCGTGTTCCTCGGCCCGTCGGGGTGCGGCAAGACGACGGCGCTGCGCTGCATCGCTGGCCTCGAGGAGCCAACAGACGGCCAGATCCTGATCGGCGAGCGCGACGTCACTCACGTCGCTCCCGCGAAGCGCGATGTGGCGATGGTGTTCCAGCACCACGCTCTGTATCCACACCTCAGCGTGCGTGAGAACCTCGCGTTCGGGCTCGAGATGCGGCGCGTGCCGCAGGCCCAGATCACCCGGCGCGTGCTCGAGACGGCCGAGCGGTTGGGCCTGCGAGCCCTGCTGGCCTACCGCCCGGCGCAGCTCTCGGGTGGGCAGCGCCAGCGCGTCGCATTGGGACGGGCCATCGTACGCGATCCGCAGGTGTTCCTGTTCGACGAGCCGCTCTCCAACCTCGACGCCTCCCTGCGCACGGAGATGCGCGCGGAGCTCCTGAAGCTGCACCGCCAGCTCGCGGCCACGATGATCTACGTGACGCACGACCAGGTCGAGGCAATGACAATGGGGCAGCGTATCGCCGTGCTGCACGAGGGCCGGCTCCGCCAGCTGGGGACGCCGACGGAAGTGTACGAGCGGCCCGCGGACGTGTTCGTGGCGCGGTTCGTGGGGCACCCCGGCATGAACGTACTGCTGGGCCGCGGGGGTGGGGGGGGACGGACAGGGGCGGGAACGACGAGACAGCGGGAGCGGACCCGGGCGGTTGAGTGCGGCAGCCTCGTGCTGCCGGTCGCACTTCCGCAATACGACGGTGAGGTACAGCTCGGCGTGCGCCCCGAGCACGTGGCGCTCTGCCCGCCGGACCAGGGCATGGGAAACGCCGACGTCCGCGTCGTCGAGCCGCTCGGCAGCGAGACGTTGGTCCACCTGGAGGCTGGCGGGCAACCCCTCGTCGCCAAGGTTTCGGGAATCCCACGAGTCGCGGTTGGGGATCGGGTCGGCGTGCAGCCGGACCTCGCACGACTGCATTTTTTCGACGGCAATGGATCGCGACTCGCCTGAGACCTCCCCCACTCCGGTGAGCGGTCTTGGCCGCTGGCGGCTCGCCGCCGGCGCCGTTGTTGTGCTGACGGCCCTGGCGCCGCTCGCCCTGGCTCAGTGGGGCGCGGCGCGTTACGCGCGGGGGACGGCCGAGCGGCTTGCTATCTCGACGGCGGCCTATATGGAGCTCGTCTCGCCTGCCGCGCGGGGCTCGAGTGATTACGACCTGCCGCGGCTGTTGGTCCAGGCGCGCGCGCTTCGGTTGCTGGCGAGGTGGGACGCCGACTTCGAGGTCTATCACGGCACGGCCCCGTTGGTCGAGGCGACTGGCCGGTCACTCTCGCCGTCGCAGTTCGAGGACCTGCGCCGCCGGGCGACAGTGCGCTGGGTGAGTGGCCGGGCGCTCGCGCCGCTGAAGGACCGCGACCACCGGGCCGTCGTCGGCGCGGTGGCGATGGCGGCTGGCCCGACGCGCGTCGCCCTTCCGGACGAGCTGGCGCTAGTAGCGCTCGTGCTCGTGCTGCTCGCGAGCTGGTTGATCGCCAGGTCCATGGGCGAGAGCGGGAGCGCGGGTGGACCTAATGCATCCGGTCGCGTGGCGTACGCTGCCGCGGCGCTGCTCCTGGGATTGGCCGGCTATGGGGAGGTGCGGCACGCCGCAACGGCCGGTACGGAGCGTTGGCTCTCACAGACACGCTTGCTGCTGCGAGAAGCAGCCCAGCGCCTGCCTCCTGCGGACGCCGCGACGGTCGCGGTCGAGCTAGGGTCTATTTCTTAC
>WNFC01002971.1_pt1 | contig 25855 bp, 21 predicted proteins | sample 5400541 | NCBI WGS metagenome assembly WNFC01 (sample SAMN13153342, study PRJNA577476) | soil metagenome | isolation source: 120 cm saprolite under Douglas fir tree site 2 hole 2 replicate 1 | place: USA:California | collected 2015-04-18 | reverse complement strand
AAGAAATTCCTCGAGCCATTCCTGCCCCGGCCCGTGCTGACCTCAAGGCCGGATGGCACGCTGGACTTCGACTATGATCGTCCGCATTCGGTGGGCCGGGTGCGTTCCTTCTACGGCAATTTCGGCATGTTCGTGCGCGCGCTGGCCTACATTCTGGCCAACGGTCCCGATGGCCTGCGCCAGACCACCGAAGACGCTGTGCTGAACGCGAACTACATCCGCAAAGGGCTCGAAGGCACTTACGATCTGCCCTATTCAAGCCCCAGCATGCACGAGGTCGTGCTCAGCGACAAACTGCAAGCCAAGAAAAATGTGCGCACCATGGACATTGCCAAGCGAGTGATCGACTACGGCTTCCATCCCTACACGACGGCATTCCCGCTGATCGTCCCCGGCGCCCTGATGATCGAGCCGACCGAGAGCGAGTCGAAAGAGGAATTGGATCTGTTTGTAGAGGCGATGAGAGCGATTGCGCAAGAGGTCGAAGAAGACGCAGAGGTCGTGCTCACTGCGCCGCACTCGACCCGGGTGGCGCGCTTGGACGAAACCGCCGCTGCCAGAAAACCGATACTCCGTTGGAAGCCAAGCCCCGAAAAGCCCGAAGCCTGAAGCCTGGTCTTCTACGCGGTCTTCTTTGAAGTCACCGCGTAGAACGCGGCGGCGTCCTGTACCACGTTCTTACTGCCGCAATGCGGGCACTTGGTCCTTTCTGCGTCGTGTTCTCGAAGCGTGAGGACCAGTTCGAAGGGTTTGCTGCAATCAATGCAGTGGAAATCGTACACGGGCATAAGCGCCTCCCGCTGAATTCGCCTCCATTGTAACGCCCTCCAGAGAACCACCGGGCTGTGATTTTCTTTGCTTCTCAGACAACGCGGCCCGCCATCTCTAAGAAGTCATGGTTTCATTGGAGTATCCGTGTTCTTTTCTGTAAATTCTACGGAAGCTTGGGTGTTCTCCCAACTTAGCTGCATGGTGCAGCCTCCGCCTGTATGATCGAATGAAATCGTAAAGTTTTCGACCGGCGCCGGAGTCCTCGAAACAGACATGGGCACCCGCGCTACCTCTTCCGACTCATACTTGTAAGGGATCCCCCATTCGCCGGTGTGCTTGCTGATAATCAGCGTCCACTTGTCTGGGGCGGGAACCGTGAAGATGGTGTAACTACCAGCGGAAACGTTCGTTGCCTTGGCGGCGGCAAGGTTTTCATCAATCACGAACGTGGTAGCTTCATTTGCACCGGTGCGCCAGACTTCGCCATACGGCACCAGCCCGCCGAAAATCTTGCGGCCTTTCGCGCGCGGGCTGGAATAGTCCACGGTGATGGTCTTGCCGTCAGAAAACTTGCACTGCGCCTGCGCCGGCGGACTCGGGCGCGCACTTTTGTCCTGCTGCGCAGCAGCAAACATTGCGCAAACCAACGTGAGGGCGGCGATGAAGAGGGTACGTTTTAGCATAGCTTCTCCTTGAACAGTCAGCATTCGGCGTTTGTTCGATGCGGACCGGTGATGACACACTTAGGCCTGAGTGCACGATTTTAGACTATCTTCGGGTGCAAAAGGTTAGCAAAGCTACTGAGTGGTTAGAAAAGGACGCCTCACGGTCGAGCGCCTGAATGCCGAGTGCTGAGCACTGACTACTTGTTTACAATCAGCACATGCCCGTATTCGAAGAAAAGCGCGAAGAGCTGGAACATTTTGAAACCATGATGGGTGTCCCCCGCGGACGCCTCGCCGTCACCATGGATATGATCACCGACGCCATGGCCCTGGTCGGCCAGCACGGAGTCTATTGCCAGAGCCAGCGCTGGCCCGGCAAGCCCGTGCTCGATGTCCAGATTGTGATGAAGGGTTTGACCGACGCTAAAGAGTTGATCCAGAGCGTGATGGAGGAACTGAAAAAGCAGCCGCTAGCTTCTAGCTCTTAGCCTCTAGCTCTTGCCTTTCGCCCCTCACACAAACGCATTGTCATCCCGAGCGAAGAAGATCATTTGCGAAGCAAACGATCTTCACAGTCGAGGGACCTGCTGTTTTGCCGGTACTACAAGTGCACCAGCCATCCCGCCATGTGTCCAGCACAACGCCAGAACCAGCGCTCCCAAAATAATCCGATAGACTGCGAACGGGGCGAAGCCCCGCTTGCGCACGTAGCCCATGAACCACGCTACGGACGCATACCCGACCACGAAGGAAACCACGAATCCGATGGCCAGCACAATCCAGCCATGAGCATCGATTTGCGCCACTCCGATGGGATTGGCCCCTTTTCCGCGGAGCGATTTCAGCAAGTCATAGCAAGTCGCGACTACCATGGTGGGAATCGAAAGAAAGAAGGAAAACTCCAACGCGGAAGCCCGCGACATTCCGGCGATCTGCCCCGCCGCTATGGTGGACATGGACCGCGAGGTTCCCGGAAACACCGCTGAAAGAATCTGGCAAGCTCCGATCCAAATCGCCTGGCCCAGGCTCATGGCCTCCATCTTCCAGGTGTGAATGCGGCCTCCGGAAGCATTCGGGCCCAGCGCTTCCGCGCGCGCATTCATCGCGTCCACAATCCACATCACAATCCCGCCCACCAGCAGGGAAGCCGCCATGATGTACAAACTCTCAAGATGCTTACCGATCACTTTGGTCAGGAGAAACGCTGGGATAGCCGTGACCACAAAAGCGATGGCTGTCAATCCGAGCGGATGGGTGAGCGCGGTACGATCGCCGTTCTCGCCCTGCGGAAATGTGCTCAGAAACCTTGCGATCCGCGAACGGAAGTAAATTGGAAGGCACAGAATTGCGCCCAGTTGAATCACGATGGTGTACATCTTCCAATAACCATCCGAAAGGCTGATGTGAAACAGTGATTCAGCAATCCGCAAATGGGCCGTGGAACTGACCGGCAAAAATTCCGTCAGGCCTTCGATGATGCCGAGAATGATGGAAAGCAGGTAGTCGCTCAAGGTCCCTCCCTGTGAGCGAGTATGGCAGAAAGATGGCCTGGGATGAGTGCGGGAAATGGTTCCAATGCTATGTCATCCTGAGCGAAGTAACTCCTTCGCTTGGCGAAGGAGTCACGCGGTCGAAGGACCCCTATGTCTAAGTACGCCGAAAACTACGATTGAAGGAATTTTCACTGTGCTCTCGAGTGATCTGGGAAATTCACTGATCCACGTCGCTCTGCTCAAGTGGAAGGGGTCCTTCGACTCCGCAATTGATTTGCTTCGCGAATCAATTACTGCGCTCAGGATGACAGCGCGGTTTACCGCTTGGGCCGGTACAAGTCCGTGCTGGTCCCGAAGAACACTTCCGCCGACTGCATGATCGTCTCCGACAAAGTGGGATGCGGATGAATAGTCAGCGCGATGTCTTTCGCCAGCGCCGCCATCTCAATCGCAAGCGTGCCTTCGGCAATCAGTTCTCCCGCGCCCACGCCGACAATCCCCACGCCCAGCACGCGCTCGGTGGCGGGGTCGAGAATGAGCTTGGTCAAACCTTCGGTGCGGTCGAGGGTCAAGGCGCGACCGGAAGCAGCCCAGGGGAACTTTGCCACTTTGATTTCGCGGCCTTCTTTCTCTGCCTGAGTTTCGGTCAGGCCTGCCCATGCGATTTCCGGATCGGTGAACACGACAGCAGGAATCGCGTTCGGCTCAAATGCGACTTTGTGTCCGGCAATATGCTCGACCGCCGTGCGGCCTTCATGCGAGGCTTTATGCGCCAGCATTGGCTCGCCCACAACGTCGCCGACGGCGTAGATTGCGGGATCGTCGGTCTGAAGATGCTTGTTTACCTGGATGAAACCGCGCTGTCCTACGCGAATCTGGGTACGATCGAGCCCAGCAATTTCTGAGTTCGGTTTGCGACCGACGGAAACTAACACTTTGTCGAATACCTTCTCGCGGTCTTGCTCCTTTACATCTTTGCCGTCGAAGCTGACGCGAATCCCGTTCGTATCTTCTTTGACAGCGGTGACAGTGGTGTTCAGAAGAATCGCAGCGAAGCCCTTCTCCAAGCGCTTATGCAGCGGCAGCACCAGATCGCGGTCCGCGCCGGGGAGCAGGCCAGCCGTCATCTCGACTACGGAGACTTTCGACCCCAACGCCGCATAGACCGTGCCCAGTTCGAGGCCAATGTATCCGCCGCCGATTACCAGCAGCGTCGCGGGGACATCTGACAAATCCAAAGCCGAGGTGGAATCCAACATGCGCGGGTTATCGATCTTCAAGCTCGGGATGACAGCTGGCCGCGATCCTGTCGCAATGATGATGCGATCGAAGCTTAACGTTTCTTCGCCGCCTCCAGGTTTCGCCACCCGCACCATATTGGAATTTTCAAAGCTGGCGTCGCCGCGGAGGTATCGAACTTTCCTCAGTTTCGAAATCTGTCCCAGGCCGCCAGTCAGTTTGTTGACTACACCTTCTTTGAACGAGCGCAGGCGTGCGAGATCAATGCGCGGCTCGCCAAATTCGATCCCCCAGTTCTTGGCGTGGCGCGATTCCTCAATCACTTTGGCCACGTGCAGCAAAGCTTTCGAGGGAATGCAGCCACGGTACAGACACACGCCGCCCGGATTCGCCTCTCGGTCAATCAGTGTGACCTTCATGCCGAGATCAGCAGCAAGGAAAGCTGCGGCGTAACCGCCCGGCCCGCCGCCGATGACTGCGATGTTGAGGTTGGAATTGTCTGACATGAAATATGGCTGGTCTTATCCCTGCACCGACAGCAGAAACGGCTGCTCGAACGCCTCAGCAATCCAGCGCAGGAAGCGCGCGGCGTCAGCGCCGTCGATCAGCCTGTGATCGTAAGAAAGCGAAAGCGGAATCACTTGCCGCGGTTCGAATTTCCCATTGAGCCAAACTGGTTCCATGCTCGACCGCGACAGTCCGAGGATGGCCACTTCGGGATGGTTCACAATCGGCGAGAATCCGGTGCCGCCAATCCCGCCAAGATTGGTGATGGTGAAAGTCCCGCCCTCCATGTCCGCGGGGGCAAGCTTCTTGTCGCGAGCTTTCTTCGAAAGCCCTGTCAGTTCAGCCGCCAGTTCCACGATATTTTTCTTGTCCACGTCGCGAATCACAGGGACCAGCAGCCCTCGATCGGTGTCCACGGCAACGCCAATGTTGATGAACTGCTTATAGACGATCTCTTCCTTCTCCATGTCGATACTGGCATTGAACTGCGGGAAAATCTTCAGCGCGGACGCGCACACCTTCAACGCGATCGCAGTTACGGTCATCTTGCCGCCGGCTTCCGCAGCTTTCGGTCCGAAACGAGTACGCAATTGCTCCAGTTCGGTGATGTCCGCTTTGTCGTTCTGCGTGACGTGAGGAATCGAACTCCACGCTTCCCACATGTGCTCGGCGGTCTTGCGGCGCACTCCGCGCATGGGGACGCGTTCGATCTTTCCCCACCTGCTGAAGTCGGGAAGCGCAGGCTGCTTCAGATAAGTGGGCGTGCCCGTTCCGGCGCCCGAGGAGAGAAGCGCTTTCGTGAAAGCCTTGACATCGTCCTCGCTGATGCGTCCGCCAGGGCCGCTTCCGGGCACATTGTGAATATCAACCCCCAGTTCGCGCGCCAGGCGTCGCACGTGGGGAGCCGCCGGGACCGGTCCCCGATGTTCCACCCCCGCAGCCCGGTCCAGATCGAGGGGCATGCTGAAACTGGCTACCAGAGCGCCTTTTGGCTGGTCGGGAGGCAGCGCCTCTTCTTCTGTTTTACCTTCCGATTGCATCGCGGCCTGAAATGTCGAACGTTCATGTTCGTGCGACTCGTCCGCGTGTGGTGCATGCTGCGCATGTGCTTGCGAGGTGGCGCCAGCCTGCAGAGTGAAGACGACTTGCCCGACTTTGATCTGCTCTCCCTGATTCACTAAAACATCTTTCACAATTCCGCTCACCGACGAGGGCACTTCCACGACAGCTTTATCAGTTTCGAGTTCCATCACCGGCTGACCTTCGGAAATGGTGGCTCCGGGAGAAACCATCAGCCTGACCAGATCTCCCTGGTGAATGTTTTCGCCCAGCTCGGGAAGTCTGAATTCCGTAACTTCGGCAGCTTCGGATGGAGCAGTAGGTACGGTGGGAGGTGACACCTGCGTAGCCGCTTGCACATTCGAGACGGGAGATGCCGGTTTTGGCGCTGAGGGCGAAGGCGACGGGGCCGCGAGAGGTTTAGCGGGCGAGGCCACCTTCGCACCGCCCGCTCCGTTGTCTACCGTGAAAATCACTTGGCCGACTTTGATCTTTTCTCCCTCTTTGACGCGGACGTCTTTTACCACGCCGCTTACGGACGAGGGGACTTCTACCACGGCCTTATCGGTCTCGAGTTCCATGACCGACTGGCCTTCGGAAACGGTTGCCCCGGGAGAAACCATCAGCCGCACCAAGTCGCCTTCATGAATATTTTCGCCGAGTTCCGGTAGTTTGAATTCAGTCACGCGAACGGTCTCCGTGGGATTCTTCCCTCTGTGGGCCCCTGTCTCCTGTGTGGTTCATGAACACCTTGACCACAGAGGACACAGGGGCACAGAGTTTTTGTTAGCTGATCGCCGGATTTGCTTTCTCGGGATTGATTCCGAATTCTTCGATCGCCTTTTGCACTACTTCGATTCCGATCTTTTTCTCTCTCGCCAGCGCGTGCAGCGTGGCCAGCACAATGTGCTTGGCGTCCACTTCGAAGAAGTCACGGAGTGCCACGCGACCCTCACTGCGTCCAAAGCCGTCGGTGCCGAGCGAAAGCAGCGGACGCGGCATCCACTGCGCGAGAGACTCCGGCAGCACTTTCATATAGTCCGATGCAGCCACCAGGACTCCCTGCGTATCCTTCAGTTGCTGAGTGACGTACGCCACTTTCGGGGCCTCGCCGGGATGCAGCATGTTCCAGCGCTCGCAATCGTTGGCGTTGCGATAAAGCTCTTTGTAACTGGTCACACTCCACACGTCGGCCGCCACTCCGTATTGCTCAAGAATCTGCTGCGCCTTGAGCACTTCAAACATGATGGCCCCGCTGCCCAGCAGTTGCGCTCGCAGCTGGGCGTCAGTCTTCGACACTGACGAAGGCTTGAAACGATACAGGCCTTTCAAGATACCTTCGCGGACGCCATCGCCCTCCGGCATGGCCGGCATGGGAAGCGGCTCGTTGCCCACCGTCAGGTAATAGAAGATGGACTCCTGGTCCACATACATGCGCCGGATGCCGTCTTGAATGATGATCGCAATCTCAAACGCAAATGCCGGATCGTAGGCCACCAAGTTCGGCACCGGCAGCGCGAGCACGTGGCTGTGCCCGTCCTGGTGCTGCAAGCCTTCACCCGCCAGCGTGGTGCGCCCGGCGGTGCCGCCCAGCAGGAAGCCGCGAGTGCGCATGTCGGCCGCGGCCCAGATCAGGTCGCCGATGCGCTGAAATCCGAACATGGAGTAATAAATAAAAAACGGGATCGTATTGATCCCGTGGTTCGAGTACGCTGTGCCCGCGGCGATAAAGGAACTGATCGATCCGGCCTCGGTGATCCCTTCTTCCAGAATCTGTCCGTCCTTGGCCTCTTTATAGTAGAGCAGCGTATCCATATCTACAGGCTCGTAGAGCTGGCCGACGCTGGAATAGATTCCCACCTGGCGGAACAACGCTTCCATGCCGAAGGTGCGAGCTTCGTCAGGAATGATAGGAACAATTAGCTTGCCGACTTCCGGATCGCGCAGCAGTTTTGCCAGCATGCGCACAAAGACCATGGTGGTCGAGACTTCGCGGCCTTCTGTGCCTTTGTAAAACTCCTCAAAGTGCGACTCGGAAACTCCGCTGATCGGCTTCGACCGTACTTTGCGCTCCGGCATGTAGCCGCCAAGCTGCTTGCGGCGCTCTTGCATGTAGCGGATCTCGGGGCTGTCGTCCGCGGGGCGATAGAAGGGCGCGCCATGCAGGTCCTCGTCGGACAGAGGAATGCCAAACCGCGAGCGGAACATGCGCAGCTCGTCATCGTTGAGCTTCTTCTGCTGATGGGTAATGTTCTTGCCCTCGCCCGCCTCGCCGAGGCCGTAGCCCTTAATGGTCTTGGCCAGAACCACAGTTGGCGCCCCGGTGTGCTCCATGGCGGACTTATAGGCTGCGTGCACCTTGATGGGATCGTGACCGCCCAAGCGCAGGCGCGAAAGCTGCTGGTCAGAAAGGTGCTCCACCATACGGAGGAGCCGGGGATCGCTGCCGAACAGGTTCTGGCGGAAATAGGCTCCACTCTCGACAAAGAATTTTTGATATTGCCCGTCGGTGATCTCGCCCAGCCGCTTCACCAGCAATCCATCGCGATCGTTCTGGAACAGGCTGTCCCAATCGCAACCCCAGATGACTTTGATGACGTTCCATCCGGCGCCACGGAAGATGGCTTCGAGTTCCTGAATGATCTTTCCGTTACCGCGCACTGGACCGTCCAACCGCTGCAGGTTGCAGTTGATCACCCACATCAGGTTGTCCAGCTTCTCGCGCGAGGCCAGCGTAATCGAGCCCAGAGATTCCGGCTCATCCATTTCGCCGTCACCGAGAAATGCCCAGACCTTGCCACCGGTGCTGGTCTTCAGGCCGCGATTCTCCAGATACTTGATAAAACGCGCGTGGTAAATGGACTGGATCGGCCCCAACCCCATACTCACCGTGGGGAACTCCCAGAAGTCCGGCATCAGCCAGGGATGGGGATAGGAAGAAAGGCCGCCACCTGCTTTCAGCTCGCGGCGAAAATTTTCCAGCTTTTCTTTTGGAAGGCGGCCCTCCAGAAACGCTCGCGAATACATTCCCGGGGCGGCATGACCCTGAAAATAAACAATGTCACGATCGCCGGTTCCGGTGCGGGCGCGAAGAAAATGATTGAAGGCAACTTCATAGAGCGTAGCAGCCGAAGCGAAAGTGGAAATGTGTCCGCCAATGCCACTCTCTTCTTTATTGGCCCGGACCACCATAGCCATGGCGTTCCACCGGACCAGGCTCTTGATGCGGCGCTCCATCTCCTGGCTCCCTGGAAACGGCGCCTGCTGACGGACCGAAATTGTGTTCTGGTACGGGGTAGTGGCGGTAAAAGGAAGATTGACCCCTGCCACCCGGCGCGCGTGCAGGGAAAGCTGCTGCAAGAGTCGGCCGGCGCGCACCGGGCCGCCGCGGGCCAGCACGTAGTCGAGCGAGTCCATCCACTCGCGGGTTTCCAGGACCTCCAGTCCGTCATTGTTTCTCGGTGTTTCGGAGGCTGGTTGCGGTTCTGCCATTACCGGGGTCTGTGCCAAGTCTGCCTTCTCCACGCTGTGGTTGGGGAACCCTCCATCATAAAAGATTATTGAAAATTTTGCTGCTTACGGGCCGCGTTCAGCCCCTGATCCGGAAAATTTCATGTTTCCTCGTCGGTTGCCCGCTCATCCAAAACAGCAGCGGTATCGTTGCGTGATGGCGCTCGCGCTACGCGGTGGTAGCGCGCACGGCTCCCAGCCCGGGAGGCTGTCAGCTAAATTGGATCTGTACGCGACCCTGGGAAACGACAGTCACGCTTGTCGCCATCATCGGCTCTTTTTACAAATTTCACCATCAAATCAGGAGGTAATTGTCATGCCTAAGCGAAACACTTCTGAAACCCACGGCGTGCTCACTGCCGAACCGCGTGTTCATCAGAGGTCCCGCGAGATACAACCCTACGGCACCGTGACCCACGCATTTCATCTGGAACTAGAAGAGCCAGTCCGTTTGGAAATGACCGAACAACTCAACCAATTGCTCTCCGATTCCATAACCTTGCGTGACCTGTACAAGAAGTCGCACTGGCAGGTTGCGGGCCCCACGTTCTATCAACTCCACCTTCTGTTCGACAAGCATTTCGGCGAGCAGGTCGAGGTTGTGGATAATATCGCCGAGCGCGTCCAATTGCTGGGAGGGCTTGCCATTGCGATGGCGCATGACGTCGCCGAGACCACCCAGATCGAACGCCCGCCGCGCGGTCGCGAGGAAGTCCCCGTCCTGCTTTCTCGCCTGCTCGACGCTCACCAGATCATCATTCGCGACTGCAGAAAGCTGGCTGAGCGTTCTGCAACTCTCGGAGACATCGGAACAAACGACATGGTTGTAAGCGAGGTGCTGCGCGCCAACGAACTGCAAGCCTGGTTCCTGAGCGAGCACCTGGTGGAGACCCCGCTGGTGCATGCGACGGCGGAAACTTCGCAGGCTGCAGACTAACCAGGGCTGTCGCGATCACGAGTTAGCAATGAAAAAGGCCGGATCAGAAGCGATCCGGCCTTTAAGTTTTCAGTGGCCTACTTGCTTGCCGAAGCTGAATCCGCCGTCTTGCTGGAGCTGTTCTGCGCTGTCGTTGCATCAGCGGTGGCCGTGGTTCCAAGGCGCGTAAGCCGGGGAAAGAACGGAGTCACTTCAAACGGCATCTTGTCACGCACCGAAGTGATTGTCACCGGGGCAGCTTTCACCATTTCGACGTGATCTCCCCAGGGATCCATTTTGATGCGCCCGCCCAGCGGTAGAGCAGCAATCTGGTCCAGTTTGGTGTCGTCGAGGTTCGGCGCCGACGTCATCAGCGCAGCCAGCCGAATGATATTCCCTTTGTCATCCACGAAACTGTTGCCCAGGTGCGCAGTCAGCAGTGCGGAAAGCACCGTAGCGCGGACGGAAAGCTGTTTCAGATACAGCCCTCCGGAGGCTAACTTCTGAGCGTACGGCGAATTTTTCAACAGCTCAATCGCCTTGGCATCCGCCGCGGTTTCTTCTTGCGGATTGTGCCGGAACCCAAAATTCTGGTAGGTGGCTTCGTCCGAGAACAACATCCGGTCGTCGAAAGCGAACTTGCTTCCCAGATTGTGACCCAGCACGATGTGCGCTAATTCGTGCGAAAGGATTGCCGCCAGGCTGGCCTCATCGGGAAGCGTGTCAATCAAGCCGCGGCTGATGATAATCGTGTTGCCAACGCTGAACGTCTCCAGGGGAGAAGTCAGCATTACCCGGGCGCGGACCGGACGAGGCAAGTCAATGTTGTTGGTGATCTCGATGTTGTTGACTACGGTTTGCAGGACCTTGTCCACTTCTCCGGGAGGCGCGAGCAAGCCTGCTTCCTGTAAGCGTTCGACAACGTTGTCTTCCGCCTGCTGCTGCCATTGGCGCTGTGCTTCCAGGGGTGACGCGTCCTGGGACACCGGGCTTTCGTCCTTCACTGCGTCCACCGTCAACTGCGTCATCTCGTCTTCGCGGTTGTTCTTCGCCAGGTTGTATCCCCAGATGCGCGACTGGGACTTGAAGGCCATCTTGTCGTGCGAGCCGTAGCTGAAATCGCCTTCCTCGCTGTAGATATAGGCCGGGATCCAATAGCCAGGCACCAAGTTCAGGCGCCAGCTGTCCATGTGGAAATAGAAGGCGTTCTTCGGACGCGGCACGTAGGTTCCGTTCAGGCGAACGATGTTATAGTCCTGGTCTTCCACCCAGATTCGTCCTTGAAACAGCCCTTGCCCGGCGCCCTTCTTGGGCCTGACGTCAAAAACCAGGCAGCGAACTTCCCCCTGGAACTCGCGGTGCACATAGGAGAAATCATAGTGATTGCGATCAAAATTCTGGCGGTCGGCAAACACCATCCAGGAGAAGCCCATGGGCTGATACTGAATGCGGAACAGCTTGGTCACGCCGCCCATCAGGCTTTTCTGGAAGCTGGCCTGCTTCGTCAGATAATCGCGGCGATCAATCGAATCCGCCATGTCTAGGCGACCCAGGAAGTAGTGGTCTTCTTTGGGGATGGCGCCGAGTTTCGCGTCCGGCGTGAGGTTCTGCAAATAGGTCTCGACCAGAGGCGTACGGTTCTTCAGGAAGCCGATGAGCGCGTGTTCCCGCTCAATGATCTGGTCCACCACCTGGTCAATGCTCACCGGCACCTTGGCTGCGGGCTGGGCCAGAGCGAGCCCCGGGTTGGTGTTCGACACCGGCTGCACCCCCGTCGGCTGCGCAGCTGCGGGTTGAGCGGCCGGCACCGGATCAGTTGCCTGTGCGCCGGCAAGCACCGGAAGCAATGATAAAGATGCGGTAAGAATCCATCCGCAGCGTTTCATAGTGTGTCCTCGTTTTCGAAAAACCTTAATCCAGAAACTAGAAACTAGAAACTTAAGAGGCTAGCTGGAACGTTACATGCACAACCGCTGTCGAATCCACTGAAGTACCATTGCGTTGTGCCGGCTTAAACTTAATTTTGTTGGCCGCACTCACTGCGGCTTCGTCCAGACCGTGCCCTAGTCCGCGCACTACTCGGTTCACGTGCAGCTCGCCGTTGGCCCCGAACATGACCTCCAGAAGGACCTCGCCTTCCAACTGAAGCTTGCGGGCTTCATCGGTGTACACCGGCTTGGGCTTGAAAATAATCTCCACCTGAGCCGTTGCAGCGCCGCCGTCATCCTGGTGGTGCCGCCCGGTATTGGTAGCGACCTGCTGGGTCGAGAAGCCGGAGGCTTGGACTCCCTTGCCATTCGCACGGCCATCACCCTGCCCCGGTTGGGCGATCCCGTTGCCGAACCCGGCACTTGCAATTGTGCCTTTGATCCCTTTCGCTCCACCAGTGCCGTTACCGGTTCCAGCACCTTCGGGCAGATCAAACGATCCCAACTTGGCCGCCGTCAGCTTCGCGCCTTGCTTGCCCTGTCCCGGCAAACCATTGGGGTCGCCAAAGCCGCCAGTCTGCACCTTTTCAATCGGCGCATTCACCGTCGGGGTCGCGGAACTTCCAAACGCGCCGGTGTGAATCACCTGAGCCGGCATGGCGCCAGAGACCGGCTGCAGTTTCGGAGCCTCAAAGTTTACCGGCTGAATTTTCGGCGGTACCACCTCTGCCTGTACCGGCTTGGGTTGCCGAACCTCCTTGGGAACGATCAGCTTAGGCGTCTCAAACTTTACTGCCGGCAGCAACTTGGTGATTTTCGGTTGATGCTTGATGATCGGCTTCTCCGGCACCAGGTCGGGCCGCGGGACGATCTCGGTGACCGTGTAGTTGGCCCACAGGCCCATGCGATCCGGCCAGATCAGATGGGAAATCAGCAGGATCAGAAGCAGGACGGTCACGATCCCATAGCTGAGCACAAATTTACGCCAGTCGAGTTTTTTGTCCGGAAGGAGTCCGAGAGTGAGGTTTTGGCGCGACGTCATGTTCTTAGCTCCAAGGGGACACCCGGGCCTGGGAGATACAGACCGGACGAATCTCTAGGTTATGTGAAAACGGTACCGGGGTAAACGTCCCCCCCGCTCCTGTACTTCGGTAATTGGGGGTAAACCGAAGGAGGAACATGTGCAAAACGGTAAGTTCCCGACTGCTGCTCATACCTTACGACGATGGGCGAATGCGTAATACACAGGGATTCCTGCCAAAATGGCCAAGCTTCCCAAGGCTGAATAGGGTAAGTTCCTGGTAAAAGTGTAGTAGAGCAGGGCTGCCGACGCCACTATAAAAAGGGCAGGGGCCAGTGGAAATCCCCAACTTTGGTACCTCCGTTCGGTTGCTGGAATCCGCCTTCGCAGCACAAACAGGGCGCTGCAGGCGGTCATGTACGAAAGCCACTCCGCAAATAGTGCGAGCGTAAAGAGTTGCCGAAAGTTGCCTCCAATTAACAGAAAATTAATAGTTAGGACCGCTTGCACGATGATAGCGACGTGGGGAGTGTGAAAGCGGGGATGAACCTTGGCCAGGACTTGAAAGAAATTCCCATCTCGGGCCATGGCAAAGGCCATTCTGGCGCCGCTCATAGCGACACCATTCAGCGAGGTCACCAGCGAAATTACGATGGCTCCGGCGACCACCGCTGCGCCAGCCGCCCCCAAAGAAGCTCTTACCGCGTCAGACATTGGCGAAGAAGACTGTGCGACCAGGGTTGGCGGTAGCGCATACTGCACGCCAGCATTCACCAGCATGTAGAGAACACCGATCACAAACATGCCGCCGATCATCGCCAAGGGGATGTTTCGTTCCGGTGCTCGGACTTCTTCAGCGACCATGTTGAGATCGCTCCAGCCATCGTAGGCCCAGAGCGCCGCTTTGACCGCCAAAATGAATCCCACGACCCCACCGGTGGCACCAGCGTACCGGGCCGCAAAGTGGCCCCAACTGCCGTGCGAACTAAAGGCCACCGCTGCAATCGCGACAATGAGCGCGATTTTTACAATGGTGAAGGCCAGCTGAAAATTTCCCGCTCGCCTCACGCCAACGTAGTTGATCGCTGAAACCAGGAATACGAACCCCACCGCAACAAATTTTCCCTGCAGGGTAAGGTGCCCAGCATCAAACGTGAGAAACGAGAGTGCCGGGAGGCTTCCGAGAATCTGGACTATTCCGGTAGAGATGGCCGCCAGCGACGACGGCTTTACAACGATGGTCCACGTCCACCCGCAAAGAAAGCCCGACAGCGGCCCATATGCGTCGCGAATGTAAACGTACTCTCCGCCGGCCTGCGGCTTCATCGCGCCTAGTTCGGCGTAGGTTAATGCTCCGAAGAACGAGAAGATACCGCCGACAATCCAGGCGAGAAAGACCAGTCGCGCCGATCCCGCAGCTTGCATCATTTCCGCCGGGACAAGAAAAATCCCGCTGCCGATTACGACTCCGACGACGATGGAAGCGGCATGGGCCGCGCCCAGTTCGCGGAGGAGGGGGCTGCGGGAGGAGTCGGTGGCAGTCATCAGGCGCGAAAAGATTCTAACCGCAAAGTGCGCAAAGCCAACGCGAAGATCGCGAAGCGATCCTATTTCGGGAATTTTCCTTCCTTTGCGTCCTTAGGCGTTCCTTCGCGAACTTTGCGGTTAAAGGCTGTTGATTTTTCGTCGGAGAGTTACGCTGGTGGCGTACCCGATGCTGAAAGTAGTCGCAGTCCCAATCGCCACCCACCAAGTCCATGGAACCAGCGTGAATCTCCACAGATAAACCTCAATCGCAAATCCGCAAAGCATTCCGATTGCGGCGCCAAGTTGATTCGCCCGGCGGGTGAGCACGCCGAGCAGGAAGACACCAAGCAGCGCGCCATAGGAAATGGACGCAATCTGCAGTCCGACCTCGACCACCCGTCCGGCCTTGTGTAAGGACAGCACGGCCAGACTGAACAGCACAATCGCCCAGCCAACCGTGGCCAGGCGCGAGAGCATCATGCGGCTGGGTTCATCGGTTTGCGGACGCAGGCGCAGGACAAAGTCCAGAATCGTGCTCGACGAAAGTGAATTCAGCGCCGCGCTCAGGTTCGACATTGCCGCAGCCAGAATCGCCGCAATCAGCAGGCCGGAAATCCCGTGCGGCATTTGGGTCACGATGAACGTGGGATAGATACGGTCCGGCTTGCCGAAATGCGCCGAGGGCAGCATGTAGTAGGCGAACAGCATCACGCCGAGCAGCAGGAACAACCCAAATTGAAACAAGATCAGCACTCCGCTCGAAAGCAGTGCCGTAACCGACTGCCGCTGGTTGCGCGCCGCCAGCAAACGCTGTACGAAGAGTTGCTCCGTTCCATGACCTGCTGTGGTCAAGAATGTGCCCCCGACGAATCCTGCCCAGAACGTGTAGGGCTTCCAGAAACTTGGAGTGAAATCAAACACCCGCAGTTTGCCGCTGGCTGCGGCAATTTGGTGAATATGGGCCCAACCGCCTGGAACGTAATGGACGATGGTCGCAATGCCCAGCAGCGTTCCGCCGACATAAATCCCCGTCTGGATGACGTCGGTCCAGATCACCGCCGCCAGCCCACCCTCGAAGGTATAAATCAGCGTCAACAAAGTGATAATCGCGATGGACGCGACTTCTCCCGTACCCAGAGCGATGGCCACCACAATCGAAACCGCGTAAACGCGAACTCCCTCGGCCGCAGCCCGCGTCAGCAAAAACAATCCCGATGTCAGCGTACGAAGCTGCGGCCCGAAGCGCCGGCCAATCAGTTCGTATGCGGTGTAGAGGTCGCCGCGAAAATAATGCGGCAGCAGTACGAAACTGATGATGATGCGCCCGGCAACGTATCCCAGCACAACTTGAAGAAAGGTCAGGTTCGTGTCATACGCCAGGCCAGGAATGCTGATGATGGTCAGCGTGCTGGTTTCAGCCGCGACAATCGAGAGCGAAATCGCCCACCAGGGAATGTCGCGTCCGGCCAGGAAGTAATCGCGCAGTGTCCGCTGCCGTTTGCGGAAGCGCAGTCCGAACAGCGTAATCCCGATGAGATAGACGGCGATGATCGCGAAATCGAGACGATTCAGGCCCATGCGCTTGCATCAGCGTATCGCGATTGCTGTGTAATCTGGTGACCCGAGTGGCGGGGTATCTAGGGAGTGATCAGGGAGGGACGGAGGTCAATGCGTGGTATCGCGATTTTTCACCAACAAGCCTCCTCCGACCCTCCCAAGGCCATGTGCTACCAAACTCTTCCAGGGCCGCCCATCCCTATAATTTTCCGCAGCCACTCCGGTGGCTCGTTCCGTGCTGTTGCCTTTTTTGCCTCAATCAGGGCAGCCTCCCCTTCCTCTGGGCTGGTGCCGATCCCGAATGAAAAACCCGTTTCCTCGATGGTTTGGATGCGACCGTCTGCGTAGACCTGAAAAGGCTCCCTGAAAATCTGCCGAGCTTGAGAGAGTTTGGCGTTCAATTCTTGGCGGGACTCTCCCTTGCACAGAAATTTACTCCCGCGGTCGTGGTATGTATCCAACCCAACGCTGATGAGTATCTTGGCTAGTCTCCGTAAGAGCGCATCACCGGCGATGTGACCGTAAAAGTCATCAAAAGCCCTCATTTGGTCAACAGCGGCGATGGCTACGAACGGACTAGCTTTCCCTTCGTCGAAGGCCTGACGGTTAGGCAATCCAGTCAACGCGGAGATTAACAAGACAGGTTTTACATGTTCCACAATCTGCCTTGCTGGCAGGACTGGTCGATGAACCGAGATCGTAGCTTTCGCCTCTTCCAGGCTCGGAGAGATTCCGCTCTCCACCATGAAGGCGGCGAGAAATCCGGGGGAGCGGGAGATGCCGTACTTGCAGTGGATCAAAATCTGTTCGCGTTTGTCCGTCTGTTCGCGTAGCCAAAGCAATGCTTCCCGCACATGCTCGGGAGAGATGGTTCCTATGTCGGGGGCCGGAATCCACTTGTATGCTTTGCCGGGATGCTCCGCAGACTGGTCTCGGCCCGGCGGATGGTAAGCGTCGGTACCGCGAACGTTGAGGATCGCCGTAATCTTCTCTGGATTGTTGCGGACGAGCTTGTCCGCGTCGTCCTGACTGCCGAGCCACAGATTGTTAACGATGTGGTGCATCATGATGATCATGAGTGAACATCGCTGATGGGCGCTACGCGATCAGGCGATTAGCTCACAACCCGCCCAATGAGTGTAATTGGGATTTATCGCCAACCAACCCTCGGTTTCTCCCATTCAGGCGTTTTGCGCATGGAAGAGCCTGTACGCTCGTAATCTTTGTGTACCCACGTAACGCTGCTAACGTCGGAAGTAGCGAGGAACTGCAGTTGTTCGTTGCCCCGCCACTCGAACAATCCAAGCCGTAAGGCAAGAGGCCAAACAGCCATGCCGGGATTAAACGGATCGCAAGACCCCACTTTCTATCGAGTTCGAATTAAGGACGGGCACAGCGCTGCAGGATTACTCGTGAGTGCGATGGGTAAGCGTTGCATCCCATCAACGCAGTATTGGCTTACGGTTGACGCCCGTGCCGCGTATCGCTTTCCGCGTAGTGCCGCACTGCACGTCCAGGTACGGCTCGGGGAAATGGGATTCACCACTGGATTGGAAGAAATTCAAGACTAAATCCGCCTATCGAAAAGAAATTGAGTAACAGGACGGAGTTAACGTTGTGGGCTCCCTGCAGGAAGAGCGCGTACCGTTCGATCTAGACATCCGTGTGTGGGGCATGGCCACCGATGGACGTGCCTTTTCCCAGCATGCTCGCACCCAAAATATCAGCGCCTCAGGCGCGCGGCTCTGCGAGATTGAGCATGACGTCGAGATCGGTGACACCATCGGAGTGCAGGCCGGCCAAAAGAAAACGCGATGCAAGGTAGTGTGGGCGAGGGATAGTGCGAGGCCGCAGGAGATGGGCCCGGCACAAAATTGCCTTCCCCATTGCTCTCCACGACGACCGAACCCTGGTGCGCGTCACTGCGACCGATGTCAGCGGCAGCGGTTGTTATGTCGAGATGCTTTCGCCTTTTCCCATCGGAACCGGGCTAGGCGCCGAGCTTTGGATTGGGACGGAAAGGGTTACGACACGCGCCTTAGTGCGCACTTGGGATCCGAGAGTTGGCATGGGAATCGAATTCGTCGGTTTGAAAACCGAAGATCAGCGGCGTTTTCAGGACCATCTTCAGGCTGCTTACCCCTTCAGCTGCTCAATCGAGGACCAAAACCCAAGGTCAAGAAGAGCTCACAGCTAGAGCAGGAACCCTCTGCTTCATGGCTTCTTGTGGGTTCCCCTAACCAGAACCGGGGAGGTCAATGAGCGATATTGATTTATCATCAACTACGGTCTTCCCCAGTTTTTACGCTGACTGCGAACTAAGGAGCCGCGTCATTTACTATCTGACGCGGGTCCGAAAAGTCGCTTTTCTCACGAAGCCTACCTTAATTTCGTAGCTGTCACCTCAAGCTCGAACTGACGATTAGAGTTTGGATCATCCATGCTGCCAATGAGGATCGGTTTCCCTGTGACGAGTAACGTCGCGCCGCTGATCTGGATCTGTCGTACCACGGGAGGCGTTGCGGAATCGCGATCATGTCCGGGGTGGAGGTCTAGATTGCTAACGTCGCTCTTGACGTCCAGCCGTAGTTCGCCGCCACTCTCAACGATCAAGTTAGCCCAAATTCTAGTTCCAACGTCCATGTACTGATAATTCATGTTTGGGACGGCTGCCCCCCCGATCATCACGGGCACGCGTGTACCAATTTTCAGTTCGTTTCCACTCCCGGCAGTTAAATCCAACGAGTAGTGCCGAGTGTTGATCTTTTTCCCGTCTTCGAGCTCATTAAACAAGAAGTCCAGCCTGTAAGGTTGTACAGGCCCGGCCTGCTGACCGGGAGCAGCGCTCTTCTCCGAAGTCACCTTCGCTTGGGAGCTCTCACTCACATCTTGAGCACGAACGATCTGGGTCTCGCAGGCGAGAACCAGCACGGCCACAGCAAAAAACGCGGCAAATCTTCCCATATGCGTACCCTTACCTTTCCTATTGATCTGAACTAGAAGGCTCTCCGTTCTCTTTTCTCGCTTGCTCTACCTGTAGCTGAAACTCGTACTGCTGTTTGGCGATGAGCTTCGCTTCTTCTGGATAACGCTGGACGTATTCGACTAGCATGAGTTCCTGCTGGCTGGCGGGGCGCGGAGACGGGAACTGCAGAAGCTTGGGTTCCTCGGCGACGACGTTCCGTCGGGTAGAGTGAGGTCGGCGCGTGTGCAATTCCTGCAAATTAGGCGCTTTTCCCGCTATTTGTGGTGCGACCGAAGTGTTAGTCGGGGTTACAGCTTCCAGCCTATGTGTAGAAGCTGTGGTTGGGACTTTCGATCCGCTCCTATGTCCAAACCAAATACCTACGACCAGAATGGCGGCACTCACACCAGCAAGCGCCGACACCCAAATCCAACGAGTTCTCGTCCTCGTCCTTATTGCCAGAACAGCGAGATTCGCTAATACCCGACCTTCTAGCCCAGTGCGGGGCTCGACATTACTGTAATGCTTCAGCGCTCCGTCGAGTAGGTCGTTGAATTGATCTCTATCGTGCGTTTCCATGATGTGTTCCAAGAGCCATCAACTTCTCTTTCAGGATTTGTCTTGCTCGAAACAAGCGTGATCGCACTGAAGCTTCGCTGGTTTCGAGCACTTCAGCAATTTCGGACGGCAGCAATTCCTCAACGGTTGAGAGCCTTATCGCATCGCGCAACGACTCCGGCAAAGCCGCGATCAAAAGCGATATCAGCGACGCCATCTCATTGCTAGCCGCAGCTTCCTCCGCCGATCTCCCTCCCACTCGGAGCCGCGAAATCGCATTGCCCACTTCTTTTTCGCTCAACGAAGGCCTGCGCTGCAAGAAGCGGTTGTGGCCAATGTTAGTGCGCCGGGCTAAACCGGCATGAAGCAGAGAATGCAGAATTCTTACGGGAAAGGAGTAGCGATCCACTCGGCCCCGAGTCTTGCGCTGATACCGCGAGGAACTCAGTGAAGCGTAGACAGGGGTATAGGCGGGGTGGGCTATTGAGCTGCAAGCTATCGCCGCGCTGTGAAGCAACTTCTGACGAGCGTAGTGCGGGAAATCTGCACGCTACGTTCTGTGGGAGCCGGGGCGCGGGCGACCGTCCCCGGCCACCCGGTGGGCATCAGGCAACTGGTGTCCCTACCGCGATCGCCAGCAATGGAGGACCGCCACGTTTCCGGTTTGGTGAAATCACGACCAACTAGCAGCGAGCGATAGTTTCCGGGATGCCGATTTTATTGGCAGCAGGCTCTCCAGCATGTTAGAGTCCGCTTCTGAATTTCAGGAGCGCCGACTGAGCAGCCCAAGAGCGATCCCCCGCCTCTCCGGACCGGCCGCTAATAACGGTTCTGACGGAGATTTCGTTTCCCACGTGAAATAATCTGACTGTGCCTTGTCTTCCGAAGCTACGGTCCCGAGATTTGTTGGAGCTTGCAATTTGCTACGGGTTGATACTGTTGGTGATCTGGACATCGAGCAGCACGCAGCGTTTTCTATTCTGGATTGCGTTCGCCTGGATTTTGGCAACCACTTTTGTCTACCGTCCAGATGCGAACACGTTAGGCTTACGGCTCTCCGGCCTGCGAAGCTTGCTTTGGACCACAGCTGGGTGCCTCCTTTTCACCGCTCTACTGGTTGGGATCCTACTGGAGGTACATCCGCTGCATCCGCTACACGGCGCAGGGTCTCTTGGATTGCACATGGTCGGTTATCTACTCTGGGCGTTCGAGCAACAGTTCATCTTGCAGGACTATTTTTTGCTCCGGCTGCTGCGCATCCTGCCCAACCAATTCGCGGCTGTTATTACCGCCGCTGTGCTGTTTTCGGCAGCACACCTTCCTGGCTTTGTGCTCACGGTGGCAACCCTGGCCTGGGGAATCGTCGCGTGTACGCTCTTCCTTCGCTATCGCAATCTTTACGCGCTTGGCCTTGTCCATGGCATCCTGGGCCTATGCGTGGCGATTTCAGTGCCGGATGCGGTCACTCACCACATGATGGTGGGTCTGGGTTATCTGCACTACCATCACTGAAGACCCCGCTCCATCGCCGCTCAGTGACGCTTGTGCTCGGGTTGATCGCGGCAGTCGGGTTGCGATGAGCGGCGATGTCGGCGACGACTATCCGAATCATTTCACCGAAACCACCAGGACCAGATTACGTCCACTAGTGTGTGAGTAGTTGTCGAAGACAAAAGTCGGCGACGATCATGCCATGCGCGACCGTAGAAAACCCCTGCCATGGTCCCCAGCAACACGTAGCGCCAATTGAAGGGCAGCGGCTTGTTGAAATGAGAGAGCCCAAAGATCGCGGAGGCTAAAAATAGCGAGCCAGGGTAACCGATACGTGCTTCGAGCAGATTCTGGAGCAGACCGCGAAAGAACAACTCTTCCGGAATGGCGACGAGGAAGAATGTAACCAGCAGCGCCGCCGACGCCGATGACGCAGGAGGCATACCACCGTGGGGCGCGATAAAGCCAACCCCTATGCCTAGTACGATGGCAATCAGAGCGAAGAAACTACACTCGCGCAGTCCAATCACCACGTCGCGAACGCGAGCGCGAAAATCGTAACCAACCCCATCTAGCCGGCGCACTACCAAGAACGCATAAAGGGCCGAATCCATGAGCAGGATCCTCGGTAGCGCGCTCAGTCCTGGATGCGGAAAGCCTCCTCGGATCCAACCGAACTCCACTGGCAGGCCAACGACAGCGAGCGCAATGACGTCTTGCCAGCACAATTTCCCTGTTGCCGGCCGGACTCCGCCCGGAGGCAGAAACTCAAACAGCGCTGCAATCGCAACGGGAATACTGAACAGCACGAGCGCATCAATCCATCGGAACTCGCCGCGAGGCACGGAGAAGACGAGGTAGGGTACGAGGAGAAGCCCGGCAACTAGGACGCGGATGGCGCGGTTGGTGAGAAATTGTTGGAGCATTTCCGCGGCGCCGAACCCGAAAAACCAGTATGGGGCGAGCAGTAGCGCGAAGGCGGTGAACCTGCTGGCCATGTGGCCGTGAATGCGGGCCTCTATGGCGAAGTGGCGAGCCACAAACCAGAACGCAACCAGCAACAAGGCATACGTGGCACAGGCCACAAAAATTGGGCGATCGACCGATCTTGCAGCTGGGGCAGCCATATTTCCCATAGCTTCGCCAAGGCCTGTTTTCATTGTTTCAGCCGATTAAGTTAGGTGTCTAGGCAGCTTCGGTGCTCACCTTCGCGACGGCGTAACTGGGCTTCAACCTCGACAACGCCGTTTTCGCTGCATGATAGCCGCACATTCCATGCACGCCGCCGCCCGGCGGAGTTGATGAGGAGCAGATGTAAATATCTTTCGCCGAAGTAGCGTAGTGCCTCCACGTAGGTCGGAACAGAAACTGGCGGATGTCCATGACTCCGCCTCCGATGTCGCCTCCAACAAGGTTGGCATCCATTCTTTCGAGATCAACCGGTGAAAACACGCGACGGGCCACAACACAGTCGCGAAATCCGGGAGCGAACCGCTCGATCTGGTCTTCCAGTTTGCTAAGGACGTCGGTGTTCGATCCGTTGGGCACATGGCAGTAGGCCCACGCAGTGTATTTGCCTTGCGGGGATCGGGATGGATCGAACAAACTCGGCTGCGCCAGCAGAACAAATGGACGAACCGCGTGACGTCCATCTCGAACTGCCTGCTCCGAGGCAGCGATCTCGTCAAAACTTCCGCCCAGGTGCAGGGTGGCTGCGCGCGAACAATCGGATGCTCGCCACGGAATCGGCGCGTCCAGGGCATAGTCCACTTTGAATACACCGGGCCCATAGCGGTAGGTCTGCAAGCGATGCTGGTAGTGATCCGACAGACGTTTTCCAGCGATTTTGAGAAGCTGTCGGGGGGTCACGTCACAGAGAATCAGGTCATAGCCTGGCAACGCGGACAGCGTCTCAATTCGCGAAGATGTCGTTACCTTACTTCCGAATATCGCCAGATACCGGCACAGCGCGTCTGTGAGTGACTGAGAGCCACCGCGCGGGATCGGCCATCCCACGGCATGCGCGAGAACCGCCATTAACATGCCAGCCGCCGCGCTCAACGGTTCATCCAGGCTCAGAAACGAATGAGCTGCCAAGCCGGCGAACAGGACCCGAGTGCGCTCGCTACGGAACCGGCGGGCAATAGTCCTAGCGGATAGGACGGCACTCATCGCAAAATGCGCCATCAGCCAGGGGTGCTCGGGAAAAGAGGGAACTGGACTCAGCACATCCGGAGCAAGTTCACTCCAGCGCTCAACAAACGACTGCATTAGCTTTCTCCAGGCATTGCCGTCCACCCCAAGTGAAGCCTCGGTGTCTGACAGGTCACGTTCCAGCATCACCGCCGTGCCGTCGTCGAGCGGGTGAGCCAGTGGAGCTGGCGAGTGAATCCACTCCAGGCCATAGTCGCGCAGAGGAAGAGATGAGAAAAATGGCGACCCTTTCCCCAGCGGATGGACCGCCGATCCGAAATCGTGTAGGTAACCAGGCAACGTCAATTCCATGGTGCGCGCTGCACCGCCGGGCGTGGGTTCCGCTTCCAGCACGTCTACCTGCAGTCCTGCCTGGGCCAGAACAATGGCTGCGGCCACCCCATTGGGACCGGCGCCAATGACACATGCCTTATGGGTCATTACCAATCACCTTGAGCGCCCAGCTCTGTTATGGATGCTCGTGGAGGCTCGCACGCTCTGACAAGAATCATTCTTGCGACCGCACCGGGGGCCACTCGATCACCCCGATCGTTCCGTCGGGTTCTCGCTCCAGGGTGGGCGTATACAGCCCCAACAATTGCCGACGCCACCAAACCCCGGTCTCGCGTTTTTCTGCCATGGTGGTGAACCAGTATTGCCAGAGCACCGCGCGGATCTGTCGCGGCGGCCCCTGTGGAAATGGATTGCCGGCAAAAAGGGCCAGCACATCCTTGTCGTTGGAAAGGAGCCGCAGCTCAGTGTTCGCCACGATCGGATACTCACGCCAGGAACCCAGGGATGCGAACCACAAGTTCCAATCGAACCGCGGCTGGTAAGGCGCGTAAATCCCAGGCGGCCTATTCAAATCCTGCGGCTTGTAGCGAAACGGGTAAGCGACCCAGTTTTGGCCATCCGGCGAACCCTGGAATTCGATCTCGTATCGGCCGCGCGTCATCACCGCGAAGAGGCCGTACTGATTAGCAATCCGGAATGGCTCAAGCGCGGTTACCGGGGACATTGGTAAAGGTGCCCGAACAAACATCCAGACCAACTCCGCGGTGGTCGCATAGAAGATCCAGATCAGCATTATGCTGCTCACAGCAAGTGTCAGAGCAGACCATCTTGGACGAAGGCTTTCCCTCCAGCCTTCGACTTGTGCGCTTGGCACGCTTGGTTCTCCGGATATGGTCCCTGCCACTCGCTCCTTCAAGTTGGGTGGCAAGAAGCGCAGCGCGAAGCGATCATCCAGCAGCAACACGCCAAGCGCGAGAACGAGATAATTCAGAAAGGTGTAATTGGCCGTAAGGATTATGCCAATTTGCCAGGGCGTCACGATGAAGAAACACACGATGCGCCAGCGCCGTGGTAGAAACAGCATCCAGACCAAGCCCAACTCCAAAGCCAGCGTGGCACCAACCGTCGAGGCATGGAACCAGTGCGGCAAGTGCTGCACGTACCAGCCAATCCAAGTGGGTAGCGGCCCGTTCTGGTAATACTCATCCATGGCGGTGAAATGCCGCCATTGGGGATCTCCGCTCCGGATCTTCACTACTCCCGATTCAAAGTAGATGCGAAACCACTCCCACCGCAACAGGAACAGGCTGGCACGTGAAGGCGGATGTGCCCGACCCAAGCCCGGTCGAAATCCCGGCGGCGCAAAGAAGAACGCGATCACTCCGGCTTCAAGCAACATCCCATCTGACTGGTAGCCCGAGAAGTCCTGCGCTGCGCTGACAAAGGATAGGAAACACACGAAGCAGATCAGTAGCATGCCGCGTGGCCATAGATTCAGGACCAACAGAAGCGATGCCGCAATGCCCACCCCGCACAGCGCACTCAGCATGACCGGTCCGCTTGACCACCACACGACGCTTGGCGCATACCACAGCCGCGCCCAAGGCGTGAGCGATCGCGCGACAGATTGGAGATAGCTTTCGGCGGGCAGAATTCCCGCAGGGCCGATGAGCCCACGTATCTGAAATATCAATGAAAGGAAGGCAGAAAAATAGATGAGGCCGAGTGCGCGAAGGAACAGCCAGCGCGGAACCAGACGGTTCGTTGCCCCGCCCGGCCCATCAAACAGCCGCCAGATCGCGGAAGCGGAAACCCAGCCCATGACCGTGGCCCATTATATAGAGGCAAATCGTATTTTGATTTTCGGCCGCGAGCCACCCACGATTTTGGTTCCAGGTCACGCACTCGGAAGTGATCCCACACGGACGAAAAAAGAGGATGCTCCGAGCGTGGGTCACGGGTAATTAGCGTCTGAGTTTGAGGGCGCTCCAAAAGCCGGAGCGCGGCCAAACAAATGGTTGCGCCTCAGGTGAAGCTGCTGGTTCTGGGGAGGTCACACTCCGCACTGATTTTTTCTCTTGCGCAACCCTAGCTCCGTTTCCGTCCGAAATGCCATCATCGACCAGCAACCTGGCCGCTATAGTCAAGCTGTCAATCTCCA
>WNFC01001307.1_pt1 | contig 25872 bp, 17 predicted proteins | sample 5400541 | NCBI WGS metagenome assembly WNFC01 (sample SAMN13153342, study PRJNA577476) | soil metagenome | isolation source: 120 cm saprolite under Douglas fir tree site 2 hole 2 replicate 1 | place: USA:California | collected 2015-04-18 | reverse complement strand
ATTTCATTTTACGATCTCCTAAGGGGGCGACCTTATCTTGCGGAGATACTTCGCTGAGAAAGCGTCCTCTGGTTTATTGCTGCGGTGTTAGAGCAAGCCGAAATCGGCCCTCGCCTGTGGCGAGTTCCTTGCCGGTAGAGTCAATCGCAGTGACCTTCCACGTCAGAGGCTTACCGGGGCGTATCTTCGACTTGAGTTCCGGGCCGACTGTCAAACTGTTTTGACTCGATTGACCCTGCCATACCAGTGTGTGGTCAATATCTAATGCCGTGATTAGCACGGAGTAGCTGCTGGCTCCCTTGACTGCTTCCCAATCCAATTTCTCCGGGGCCTTCGTAAGGTTTCCAACCGGATCGGTCAAGCGAATCTGCCCCGAACGAAGCGGGCTTGAAGTGCCAAAGCCATCAGTTATTGAGGGTTTCTTAAAGTCCTCGGACATATAGAACGATATGCCAAGAGTTGCGGCCACAATCACCGCGGCAGCGGCAGCCAGGTACGGGACCCGGAACATTGAGCGCCAGACGGGAACTGCCTGACGGACCGGTTTGGAGCCTGCGCTGCTCTGGTTACGCTCAAGTTGGGCGGCGATCCAAGCCACGGCTGCTCCTTCGTTCGGGGAAGCCTCCGCGTATTCGAACTTGCGCAGCATCGCAATCTCTGACTGGCAGTGCGGACAGGTGGATACGTGGTTCTGGGTCTTAGGATCATGCAGAGTTCCTTCCATCACCTGCTCCAGCACTTCAATGCCCGGACAGTCATTGGTGGCGGATACTGCATCCTGCCAGATCTTCGAATTGTTGTTATTGGCGGCCATGTTGGTGTTCCTTCCGTCGTCTGTTTGCTTCTATGCTCTTGCTTTCCACCGCTTTACAGCTTTATCCAGTTTCCTCTTTGCACTTACCAGATAGGCTTTGGCGCCACTGGCGTTGTCCAGATTCAACATACGGGTAATCGCATCCAGCGGAATTTCTTCCGCAAAATGGAGCGTGAAGACCTGCTTTTCCAGTTCTTCCAGTTCCGCGTTGACGAATTGGCGGGCGATGTCTGTAAGTTGTTTCCGTTCCACTGTCTTCAGCGGGTTATCTGACACCATATCCGGCAAAGTCTCAATCACGGTCTCATCGGAATCCATGGCGGGCATGCTGGAGCGTGACCGTATGGCATTGAGGCTGTGATTGCGGGCGATCGAGTAGAGCCAGGTGGAAAACTTCGATTGTCCTTTGAAATACGGAAGGTTCTTGTAGGCCTTGGCGCAGATTTCCTGGGCCAGATCAGCGGCGGATTCACGGTCGCCCGTAAATCCCAGGCACCAGCGTGCCACCTTGACATGGTGGCGGCGGAAAAGCTCATTAATGTACTGCTCCGCCTGCTGCATGTCAGCCTCCTCACGGTACTTCGTGATGAGTGCCTCATCGGAAAGGTCCTGCCAGAGCATTCCCGGGATTATAGCAATCGGATTGGTGGCGGGTGTTTTGAGTGAACCGGGTTTGCTACGTGCCGGTAACATTGCCAGTTCACCCTGGCTCTGCCCCTCCACCAGCTTTCTATGTTCCTTGACCGGACGGCTCGGGCATACCTCCGCCCGAAGGGGGTACATAGAAGTCGCGATGGTAGTCTGCCCAGCCACTCGTTGAATCCTCCCGAACATTAAATAAGACACGGGGGTTAAGACGGCTGGAACAGCTTTTTTCACCATAAATTGACGTGGATGGGCAAGCCACAATACGTTCGCGGGAGTTCACTGCCGGCTACTAAGAAGCTCCTGCAACAAATTAACCCTCATACGCCTTTTGCAGGCCAGCGATGTCAATCTTGTCCATCTTCATCATGGCTTGCATCACGCGCTTTGATTTTTCAGGGTCTTTGTCTTGCATCAGTTTGCCAAGAGCCGTGGGAACGATTTGCCATGATACGCCGAACTTGTCTTTCAACCATGCGCATCGTCCTTTTTCTCCGCCTGCGGAAAGCTTTTCCCACAGCTCGTTCACTTCCTGCTGGGTTTCACAGCTTACGAAAAAAGATATCGCGGGTGTAAAGGTGAACTGCGGTCCGCCGTTGAGCGCATAAAAGTCCTGCCCTTCCAGTTGAAAGGTAGCGGACATCACTGAACCTTTGGGGCCGGGGCCAGCTTCGCCAAAGCGCTGGACGGCTCCAACTTTTGAGTTCTTAAAAATGGAAACGTAGAAGTGCATCGCCTCTTCGGCCTGGTCGTTGAACCATAAAAATGGAATGATCTTTTGCATTGGACTGCTCCTTCTGATTGTGCGCTGAACTGCTACCGTGAAACGAGGCCCAGACGGCGCGAGCGCAATCCTGGACGCCTTCATTGCTCCGTCACCTGTATCCGTTACTTGTTTGTCTCGGCCAGTTGTAACGCCAGCAACTCCGCTAATTTGTCGTACGTTTCCGCAGCGCCGTGCTCCATGCCGGACTTGATCACAGCATCGCGGATTTCCTTGGATTCAGCCAGAACAGTTGCAGTGAGAGTTGTTTTACCGTCGTGTTCCACCCATGTACTGGTAACCTGCGACTCACCGGGATAATCGTCAAAGCGTTCGGAGTGGACGGTGCGTTCGGGAGCCTTGATCTCGCGATATACGCCGCTCATGCCCATCTCTTTTCCGTCCGGACCGCGGAGGATGTAGCGCCACTTTCCGCCGACTTTGAAATCAACTTCGCATACCGAAAGTGTCCAGCCGCGCGGGCCAAACCAGCGCTTGAGCAACTCCGGGTTGAAAAAAGCTTCGAACACCAGATGGCGGGGCGCGTCAAAGACTCGGGTGAGCGTGACTTCGCGATCACTTGGTAATGTTACTTTAAGTGTTCCTGAATTTGTCATCGTGATCTCCTTAATCTTGATTTGCAGATTTTCTTGAGTCAGCATGATTGCTTTCATTTATTTTCTGCTTCTGTGTTTCTTATGTTTAGGTTTCGTTTTTTCTGTCTGCATCTCTGCCAGCAGGGCATCCAGGCGCTGAAAAGAACCTTCCCAGAACTCACGATATCGCTCCAGCCACCGGTTGGCTTCCGCAAGCGGTGCCGCTTCAAGACGGCGAGGACGACGTTGCGCGTCACGCCCACGTGAAATCAACCCCGCCCGCTCCAGAATCTTCAAATGTTTGGAGATTGCCGGTTGACTCATGGCAAAAGGGCCAGCCAGTTCATTGACGGAAGCTTCACCAGAGGCCAGCTTGGCCAGGATCGCCCGCCGGGTGGGATCGGCAAGCGCGGCAAAGGTGGAGTTGAGTAGTGCAGTTTTCATATAACCTACTAGTTGTATAATCTAATGGTTATATATTATGTTGCGCCAAAATGTGCCGTCAATACAAATTTTTTTCCAAAAAACTTTAGCCCACTGATGTTACGAGATCGCTGATCTTCCATTTGTTAATCGTTAATCAATGTCAAGTTGAAATCTGGAGCAACTCGACGCGGCGAGTTGCTCTCGAACAGAGTGGGATTTGATCTTGACGGATGGTCGTACCTTTATGGGCCCTGGTTGTGGAACACGAGCAGTCTTGCATAGTTCATTTTTGTTGCTTTGCGCAGCGATGTGTTTGTTGCTTGCCGGTTGCCAGGGAATCAAGGGCTCCGCCACAACTCCGGGGGCGTCACCTACGCCCACACCAGCACCAACGCCTATCGCCACTCCCACTCCGACATCGGCCAGCGCCGTGAATGGGGTGCTCAAGTGGAAAGGGGACATCTCCGGCAAAGGTCTTTACGATCAGGAGACAGTTCTAACGCCGGCGAACGTGAACGTGGCCGGGTTCGGCAAGGTTGGAACATTCGAGACCGATGGGCTCGTCGTAGCGCAGCCGCTTTTTGTGGCCAACCTGGATATGGGAGCTGCGGGTGTCCATAACGTCGTGATTGTCGCCAACGAACATGACAGTGTCTTTGCCTTTGATGTCGAGCATCCTGGCGCAGCCCCCTTGTGGGCGCGGAACTATACTGATCCGGCCCATGGCATTACCACTGCGCCTGACAATATTGCGGGACGCACGAGCATCGGTGGAGAGATCGGCATTACAGGAACGCCGGTGATTGATCCGGCTACCGGCATCATGTATTTTTCAACCATGATTGCGCGAAATGGCAAGTCAGAGCAGTGGCTGCGGGCAGTTGACATTCGTACCGGAAAGGATTTTGGCGCGGGCAGCGTACAAGTTCAGGCTAAAGTCCCGGGAGATGGAAGAGGGAGTGTTGACGGTCAGATTGCCTTTGACCCATCATCGCAGAACCAGCGTCAGGGTCTGGTAGCGCTGAACGGTTCGGTTCTGGTGGCGTGGGGCTCGTTTTCAGATTTCGGCGTTTACCACGGATGGTTGATGGCCTATGATGCGGCAACTCTGCAACAAAAAGCGGTCTTCAATCCCACCACCAGATTTCAAGCCGAGGATACGGCCAGCGGCCCAGCTGACAACGGCGGCGGCGGTTCCTTCTGGGGTGGCGGCGCTTCGCCGGCCATCGATGGCAACGGAAATATATATGAGGTGAGCGCCGATGGCAGCTTTAATGCCGACGAGCCAGGCGGCACGAATATGAGTGACGCCGTCCTCAAGCTCAGTCTGGGTGCCAATGGATTTTCTGTAGTTGACTGGTTTTCGCCGTCGAATCAGGCTTGCCTGAATGAGGCCGATCTGGAAATCGGTTCGGGCGGTGTGGCAATTCTTCCTGCTGAAGTGGATCCCACCAGAAGGCTTGGCGCGGTCATTAATAAAGAGGGAAGGCTTTACATTCTCAATGTGGATTCGCTGGGCCATTTCAATGCCGCGGGAGACACGCAGATACCGCAGATGTTGCAGGTGGGTAACAGGGCATGTTTCACCGGCATAGGCAACGAATTTGCCGAAGGAACGGATTGGCAGCGTCTCTACGGTAATGTTTCATACTGGAACCAGAATCTATACATGGGAACAGCCAATGGTCCGCTCCGGCAATTTCATTTTCAGGGCGCGGGGACGGTGGCTGCCACGCCGTTTGCGCAATCGCCAACTTCGTACGGCCTGCGTGGCGCCAATACGGTGGTGTCCTCCAATGGCGCTCAGAACGGCATTGTCTGGGCGCTTCAAAAGAGCCCAGATGGCGGTCGCGCAGTGCTGCACGCTTACGACGCTACTTTGGTTTCGCGCGAATTGTGGAACAGCAACATGAATGGCCGCGACTCTCTGGGTGAAGGCACCGCCTTCGCCGTGCCCTTGGTGGCGAATGGAAGGGTCATCGTCGGTGCTTTTAACACGGCGGTAGTTTTTGCGCCCTTGCAAAGCGCGGCCACTGCAAGTCGCCCGCTGGCGGCTCGACCGTAAATCTTTTGACAGGACATGGTAGTAATGTAGGGTAGTTCTACAGGAGCAGAGCCACCATGTCCCCTGCCACAATCACGCAGCGTGAGCGCGAAACTCTGCTCTCAGCAGCCCGCAATGCCCTGAAGCGCGCTCATGCGCCTTATTCAAATTTCCATGTTGGAGCCGCTGTGCTTACAGAATCGGGCGAAGTCTTCGTTGGTTGCAACGTCGAGAATGCCTCGTACGGATTGACAAATTGTGCCGAGCGGTCCGCCATTTTCACCGCAGTGCAGCAGAGCAAGGCGGATAACCTGTCCATTCGTGCAGTCGCCGTCGTGAACGGAGAAGAGTTGCCGTGCTCGCCTTGCGGGGCGTGCCGGCAGGTAATCGCCGAGTTCGGACAACAAGCCATCGTGATCTTCAAAGGGCAGCAGGGATATCGGGAGATGCCCATTGCAGATTTGCTGCCGGAAAGCTTCCGCCTATCGTGATTTACCGGAGATCTTGAGCCCGTGATTAGCGGAGTACCTTGGTTCGTATCAGGGCACAGGCCGCCGCTGGCTTTTTTAAATTGCGGTGACGAGTCTATCCCCTACCGCGCTGATCCCAATCGCAGCCTTAGGCCGGCGCGCACTAGACGCGGAGTCCCAAGTGTGGGTGTGGGCGTGCGACCGGTGAAGTAATCGCGATTGAAGAGATTCTCACACGCCACATACGGCTCCACGCGGCTCCCCAGCCGCCAACGCAACATCACGTCCATTGTGAAATAGCTGGGCAGCAAAAAACTGTTTATATCGTCATCGAACTGGCGCGTGACATACCGTCCCAGCACGGTGCCGCTCCAGCGCCGGCTGCTGTACATGATGGATTGCGATGCAGCGTGCAGAGGAACCTGCGGAGTCCGCAAACCAAGCAGGGAAGGATCCAGTGACCGGGAAACGGTAGAGTCGGAATATTCATACGCCGTACGTGTCACGATGTGTTTCGGTAGATTCGCTTCCAGTTCCACTTCCGCACCTTTGGCAAGTATGTCGCCGATATTCTGCCGCTGCCGCGTAATGAGCGCGGGAGTTGTGGAGATAGTCCGGTTGCCGACCGCGTCGTGGATCTTGTTCCAGAAATAGTTGGCGCGAAGGAAAACGGGTCCAGAGCCGACCGACACACCGCCCTCGGCTCCGCGTAGCCGCTCCGGATGCAGCGCGTCATTGGCCTGGGTGAGAACGTTGCCGAGCCGAAATGCGCGGTACAGTTCATTCAATGTTGGTGTACGAAAAGCGCCGTACGCTGAGCCGGTGAGTGCCACCAGATGGTTGAGCTGAAATACCGCGCCCAGAGAGGGAGAAAAGGCAGCGTTCTCGCGATCAGCAAACGGAGTAAGAGAAGAGTTCCCGGATGCGAACGTGACGCTCTGCGAGCGGGCATCGTAGTTCTTCCACGTGTCCACGCGTGTTGCCGCCGTGACACGCAAACGCGAAGTCACACGCACTGAATCTTCAAGGAAAGCGCCAAAATAACGTTGCCGTCCGCCCGCATCCACAGTCCCTGTCCTGGCCCCACGGGCAAACAGATCTTCAGCACTGTGTCCGGTGACTCGGCGAAAATCGATTCCTCCGGCAAAAGTATTGCGCTGACCCAGTTGGCGGTCCCATATCGCTGAAAAGCCCAACTGCTGAGCCGGAACCGCCTGTACCCGAACCAGGCTTTCCGAATTCCGGTCAGCAGCAATCGAAGAAAAGGTCTGATCAAAATGCTGGGCAGTGAAATATGTGCGTAAGCTGAGGGCGCCGCCCGCCACAGCCAGATTGGTCCCCGCCGTCCCTTCCGCAAGGCGCGTGTCATTGGTTTGCAACGCAGTACCGTTGTTCCGTGATTCGTTGAACAGGTTTCCAGAGACGAACGCGGTGCCGCTGGAGAACTGGCGGTCAACGTATAAGCGCCCAGTCCCGAAGCGCAGGCTTGCCGGCGTATCCACCAGACCTCTCACCGATGAAGGCACTGGAATATAACCATCGGAACGCATGCCCTGCGCTGAAGCATTCAGGCCCCAGGGGCCAAAGTGTTGAGAAAGTGTTGCGCTGCCATCTGCAATACCCTCCTGCCCTTCGGTTAAGTCGAGCGAGACGGCGCGGTCGCGGAAATTCTGACGCTCCACGGCGACCACTCCGGCCAGGGCGCCGCTTCCGTATAGAGAGGAGCCACCGCCGCGAAGGGCCTCAAGTGCGGCGATGTCAGTGATTGGTACACGGTCCCAGTAAACCCATCCGCCAAAGGGATCGTTCAGCGGTATGTCGTCAAAAAATACCAGAGCACGGCTGGCGCCGCTGGCGCCGAGACCGCGTAGTGATACGCCTTGCGTAGTCGGATTGGCGATGCGGGAACTGGTACGGCGAAAAAGAGAAAACCCGGGAACCTGACGCAGAATGTCATCCAGCTCCAGGGATGGAGTCCCAGAGATCTGGGCAAGGGAGAGGCGCGATATGGATGCGGGAACGTCGGCCAGAGGCGTTCCGCTGCGGGTTGCGGTGACCACGATCTGCTGCTGTACCGCGCCCGGCTTTAGCGTAACAGTTAATGAGGGCTCGCCTTTCCATGTGGCGATCGCTACCGCGAACCCCGTTGCACGCACCGTTACATCTGCCGGCGGCTTGATGTTATTAAACTCAAACTCTCCATTGGAAACGGTATGTATGGAAACGGAAGAGGTATTGGAATTCGCCGTGACTTCGGCGTCCGGAACTACGAAGCCGTTGGAATCAACCACTGTGCCGCGCAACTGCTGGGCTTGACTCATTGCCGGCAAGGCCAGAAAAGCCACAAAAGCCACAAAAGTTAGAAGGGCTGCGATCAGGCTGAGGTTGATAGACGCCTTAGATAGTCGGCGATATTTCATGGGACCTCCCGGTAGATCAGACGCGAGCTCTCCAACTCGCGGTATCGCCAGCATTCAGCAGTTCTGATGAGACGACGGGTTCTGCGGTTGTCAGGGGTTCAAGCTGTATCCATTTCAGATTTACGGCCTGGAAGTTTACGTTTATCCTGACACACACAATGCATGTCACTGATTTGATCCGTAAAAAGCGCGATGGCGGGGAACTGCAACGCGCCGAAATCGAATTCCTTGTCGAAGGGTATACGCGCGACCGCATTCCTGACTATCAGATGTCCGCCTGGCTGATGGCCGTGGTGCTGCGCGGAATGTCACGAGCAGAGCTGGCCGCTTTGACCGAGTCGATGTTGAACTCGGGGAAGGTCATGGATTTTTCCTCGCTGCCCGCGGCCAAGGTGGATAAACACTCCACCGGCGGTGTGGGCGATAAAACGTCTCTTGTCCTCGCGCCCATGGTCGCGGCTGCAGGCGTCTACGTGCCCATGATCAGCGGTCGCGGGCTGGGACACACCGGCGGCACGCTCGACAAGCTGGAATCTATTCCCGGCTTCAACGTCAATCTTTCCACCACTGAATTTCGCCGCGTTCTCGGCGATTGTGGTACTGCCATGATTGGACAGACACCGGAGATCGCGCCTGCTGACAAGAAGCTTTACGCTCTGCGCGATGTGACCGGCACGGTGGAAAGTCCTTACCTGATCTGCGCGTCCATCATGAGCAAGAAGCTTGCCGAAGGAATTGATGCCCTGGTGCTCGACGTGAAAACCGGCAGCGGCGCGTTCATGAAGTCAGAAAAAGATGCGGTATTTCTGGCTGAGCTGATGGTGGAAACGGGGCAACGACTGGGCAAGAAAATTACCGCACTGATCACGGACATGAGTCAGCCGCTGGGACATGCCGTAGGGAATGCTCTTGAAGTGGCGGAATGCCTGGAAGTGCTGAATGGCAAGGGACCGAAGGATCTGCGCGAGTTGTGTCTGGTGCTTGCCGCCTGGATGTTCCTCCTGGTTCACCGGGTGAAAACTGTGGACGAAGGGCGGGAGCTTGCCGAAGAGATGCTTCGTAGCGGAAAGGCCAAAGAAAAATTCCGCCAGATGATAAAAATTCAGGGTGGAAATGAGAAAGTCGTGGATGATAGCTCCATTCTGCCGAAGGCGAAGCAACATGTGGATCTGGCCAGTGCCGATTCCGGATTCGTGGCAGCCATTGAATGCGAGCAAATTGGCACCGCTGGAGTGCTCCTGGGCGGCGGAAGAGCAAAGAAAGAAGATTCAGTGGAGCCGGCGGTAGGGATTATCATTCACAAAAAGCTTGGTGACAGAGTCACCGCGGGTGACGCGCTGTGCACGGTGCATTACAACTCGACTGAGCGCATGGAGAACGCTCTTCCACTAATCCTGAAAAGTTACACCATCGCGAAAACCCCACCGGAGCTGCCAACGCAAATCTATCGGGTGATTGGCGATGTCGGCTTAGGGACATTTGTATCCGCAGGAACGTAAAATCCTGACCTGGCGAGAAAATTCCAAAATTTGACATCCAGATCAACCATGCTGTTGAATACTTTTCATGTTGAGCAAAGGGCCGCGCGGGCAGTCGCGGCTCAGAGTCGAAACATCCCGAAGAAAAGACCGGCTTTAGCCGCCGGCTTTTTCATCGCTCAAAGCCACGTGACCCACATCCTTGGCAATCGCAGGTATGATCTCGTGCAATAAATCCTTGAACTGTCCTGCAATGCGGCGTCCTGTCTCCAGAACCTCTTCATGGTTAATGGTCGTCTCCAGGATTCCGGCAGCCATGTTGGTAACGCATGAAATGGCCAGCACCTTGATGCCAACCTGGCGCGCGGCAATCACTTCAGCAACCGTGGACATGCCGACCAGATCGGCGCCAATGGTTCGCAGGTAACGGATTTCCGCGGGTGTTTCGTAGCTGGGGCCAAGCAGTCCAACGTACACGCCTTCGCCCAGCTTAATGCCGAGTTTGGTGCCTGCATCCAGAGCCGCCCGGCGATAGTCTTTGCAATACGCCTCCGTCATGTCAATAAAGCGTGGACCAAAGCGCGCGTCTTCTGGCCCAACCAGCGGATTCTGCCCCTGAAGATTGATGTGATCAGAGATCACCACTAACCGGCCCTGCCCGTATTCCTTCCTGATCCCTCCGGCGGCATTGGTCAGTATGGCGGCACGTACGCCCATACGCGAGAACACGCGCATGGGGAAGACGACTTTGTCAGCGGGATAGCCTTCATATGGATGGAAACGGCCCTGCATGGCGACGAGAGCGTTCTCGCCGGCTTTGCCGATAACGAGCCGCCCCGCGTGGCCGATCGCCGTAGAGCGGGCGAAGTAAGGAATATCAGCGTACGGAATGCGGACGGCATCGGTGAGCGAGTCGGCAAAATCGCCCAGGCCGGAGCCCAGAACAATGGCTGTGGTCGGCCGCATCGATGTTCTGGCCAGGATAAATTGAGCTGCCTCTTCTGCCTGAGTGAAAATGTCCATTCGTTGTTACCTGTGTGAGCAGAAGGAATTGTAAATGCTATAGTGCCGTTTGCACTTTATGTGAGGGATTCGATGAAGGCAGCACAAAGGATCAGCGCGTGCGCAGCAATGCTCTTGATGATGTTCACGGCGGCATGGCCGCAGACCGCTGCACGTAAAGAAATTACCGCCGGCAGCGCGGAGCAGAAAACCGCGGCGTACTTCGAGTCCGTTCGGAACCAGCCATCATTGCTGATGGATTTTTTGCAGCGTATGCCCAAGGGCGGCGACCTGCACAATCATCTTTCAGGCGCGGTGTACGCAGAGAGCTTCATACGCTGGGCCGTGCAGGATGGGCTGTGCGTGGACCGGGCATCTTCTTCATTTGTGAACTGTGACACGGCCAGGGACAATACACCTGCGTCCACGGCTTACACTGACGTCGCTCTCTATGGGCAGCTCTTGGACGCATTCTCCATGCGCGGGCTGCTGGCGTCGAAGGAGTCCGGGCATGATCACTTCTTTGCGACGTTCGGAAAATTTGGCGTTGCCACAAACGGCCACACCACGGACATGATTGAAGAAGTGAGGTCTCGCGCGGCCAAAGAGAACCTTCAATACATGGAATTGATGTTCAATCCTGACAACGGGCAGGCGGCGGGTCTGGGTAGAAAGTTGGGCTGGAATAGTGATCTCGCGAAATTGAGACAAGACCTGCTTGCCGGGGGACTGACCGACATCGTTACGCAGGCCAGCCGCAGCTTAGACGAGATCGAATCCAAAGAAAAACAGGACATGCATTGCGGTGAGCCGAATGCCAGCGCCGGTTGCGCGGTGCAGGCGCGCTATCTGTATCAAGTGGCGCGTGGACTAGCCAAAGAAATGGTATTCGCCCAGATATTGGCAGGATTTGAAATGGCTTCACGGGATCCACGCGTGGTGGGCCTGAACCTGGTAATGGCGGAAGACTGGTACGTGCCCATCCATGATTTCAATCTGCACATGGAGATGATCGACTATCTGCATCAGCAATATCCCAAAGTCCACATCACGTTGCACGCCGGTGAGCTGACGCAAACGATTGCTGAACCGGAAGATATGTTTCACATCCGGGCATCGGTAGAGAAGGCCCACGCAGAGCGTATAGGCCATGGCGTGGATGTGATGCATGAGCCGCAGCCTTTGGAATTGCTCAAAGAGATGGCAGCAAAGCACGTACTTGTCGAGATCTGCTTGACGAGTAACGACGTAATTCTTGGAGTGACTGGCACGCGGCATCCGCTGCCGATGTATTTGAAATATGGCGTACCCGTGGCCCTTGCCACAGACGACGAAGGCGTCTCACGGGGCAACATGACGCAGGAGTATCAGCGCGCGGCGGAGACATATCACCTTTCCTATGCCGAATTGAAGAAGATGGCGCGGGCAAGTCTGACGTACAGCTTTCTGCCGGGTGAGAGTTTGTGGAGAGACCAGAAGCCAGGGCGCGATTCAGGCACGTGCTTAATGATCTACGCCATGAATTCGAATCACCCTGAGTCGCCGTGTACGCAGTTGTTCAAAACCAGTGCAAAAGCCGCAGCCGAGGCAGATCTGGAATTCGCATTTCGGGACTTCGAAAACCAATTTGCAAGCCGGCGATAAGCTCGTTCCAATCGCAGGATGTTTTGAAAGAGCATCTCCAGTCGTTCATGCTCTCCGGGAACGCCGATGCACAGAGCGCCGTAGGTGCGACCAGAAGTTAGCCCACCCTGAGACGAGCGAATGCGAAGCCGTAAAGGTGGGTAAGCCTCAGAAGAGAAGGCGAGCTCCGTAGGGGGCGGCACAGATTAAGTGCATTCGTAACTTGATACACAACTCTCGTGACGCGGACGCATTCGCAACGACAGCCTTCGCGAAAATCACCAATTTCTGCCGTCTCGCACATTGACACAGCGGCTACAATAATCGGGCAAATTCTCAATCAAAATTAACTAGCGAAGGACCCGAATGTCACGATTCGCAGGCTTGCTGGGTATTGTTGTGTTGTTGTTCCTGGCCTATCTGTTTTCCGCTGATCGCAAGGCCATCCGGTTTAAAACCGTGGTGTGGGGCCTCGGATTGCAATTTGTCTTTGCCATCATTGTGGTCTATTTCACCTGGGGTCAGTTGGCGATGGCTAAAGCCGGCGGCGCGGTGCAGAAGCTGCTTTCCTATGCGTTTGCCGGATCCAGATTCGTCTTTGGCCCGCTTGGCGCTGATGATCCAAACGTGATGTTCATCTTTGCCTTTCGCGTGCTCCCCACGATCATCTTCATCTCGGCTTTCTTCGCCATCCTTTATTACATTGGCGTGATGCAGATCATCATCAAGGGAATGGCCTGGGCCATGAGCCGCTTCATGGGCGTGAGCGGCGCCGAGTCGCTGGACGTGGCCGCTTCGATTTTTATGGGACAGACCGAAGCGCCACTGAGCATACGGCCGCTTCTTCCTGAGTGCACAAGATCAGAGCTGATGACCATTATGACGGCGGGCATGGCACACGTTTCCGGAGGCATTATGGCTGCCTATATCGCGTACGGCATTGAGGCCCGCCACCTTCTGGCGGCCGTGATCATGACCGCGCCGGGAACTATCCTGATGGCCAAGATGCTCGTACCTGAAACGGAGCAGCCTAAAACCGCTGGCCGGGTTGAAATTGCCGAAGACGCCATTGAAAAGGATTCCAACTTCCTTGCGGCAATCGCTCGCGGAACCATCGACGGCGGTAAGTTGGCGTTCAATGTTGGGATCATGCTGATTTCATTTATCGCTCTCATCGCCCTGCTCAATGGTGTGATGGGCGGCATTCACAATCATCTCGGCTTTTTTCCGGCGAGCATTGACAGTGTTCTGGGCTTCATCTTTAAGCCAGTGGCGTGGATGATCGGTGTTCCGTGGAAAGATGCCACGGCCGTGGGCAATCTCCTGGGATCGCGAATGGTGATCAACGAGCTTTATGCCTACACGCTGCTTGGCGCACAAAAAGCAACCCTTGATCCGCGGTCATTCACTATTGCCACGTTTGCGTTGTGCGGCTTTGCCAACCTGAGTTCGATTGGCATTCAGATCGGCGGCATTGGCGCGCTGGCTCCGAATAAACGTGATCAACTGGCCAAGCTGGGTTTCCGTGCCATGCTTGCCGGCACCATGGCGAACTTGATGTCCGCTTCAATTGTGGGATTGTTGATGCGCGCCTGATAAATTCCCGCTAGAAATTGCCCACAGACAACCGAAAACGGGCTTTGCCATCTTCATTAAAGGCGACGGCAAATCCCAAAGCGCCCACTGGCGAAGGGAAGAACAGAGCGGTGGCTGTACTTTGATGTGTCTGCCAGCCGGCAAGGCCCAAATCGAGTCGCGCCCCTTCGTGCCAGACCGCAAGATTCACATTCGTAGAAAGGCTCTTTATCGCAGGTCCGCGCAGAATGATTCCTGTTCCAGCGTCAAGAAGCGTGTTGGCATGAAACTCCTGGTAGCGATAGGCATCCAGGTTGCGATCACCGCCAAGCGTAAAGCGGTCAAAGAAGCCCAGAGACTTGCCAAAACTGCTGTCAGCCTGAGCGCGCACAAATCCGGAAACCCGTTTTGCCAGAGGATGGATGCTGGTGACACGGCTGCGCAGGAAAGGATAAGAATGATCGCGCAGGCTGTATCCGGCGGCCGCATCCAGGCGCGTGCCGCGCGTAGGAACGCCCCCGGAATCCTGATTGTTAAATGCTAGCGTAACTTCTGGCTGGTAAAAGACCCCGCTGCGGGAACTCAAACCATCCACTACCACGGGGTTGTTGTAAGCGTCATACCCAATTTGTGCGCCCACGCGCAGCTGTACGAATCGCCAGGTGCCTATGCCGGTATAGAACCACCCGGCTACGCGATCTTGCAGGAATGTCTGCCGCTGGGGCCCCAGGTAGAGGGAGTTGTGCTGGCGATTGACGGTTCCACCAGCAGCGAAAAAATAAGCGCTGCCGTCAAAAGGATGATAGTACTCGCCGTGCAAACCGGGATCACTGCCCACGTTGATTTCGCCCAGAAGCTGCGATTTGTAAGTTGCCACAGGAATAAAAGTGCTTTCAACGTTGAGCGCCGTTCGGCTTCGCTCTCCGGGCGAAATATCAAGCGATAATGTGGGACGGAGCAGGACCACGGAGTTGTGGCGGTCCAGAAACTCCACCCGATAACCTTGAGGCTGGCCGGGCAGGCTTCGCCACTCATAATACGCTCCGGGCAGGCCGCTGGCGGCTACCACGCCCGCCAGAACGTCCTCCAATTTGTCCAGACTAAAAGATTGGAAACCTAGTTTTCGATATAACTCATGCTGAGCGTTCCGCTGCACTCTGGCTTGTGGAGAAAAAACTTCCACCAGTGGACCTTGTTCTCTGGTACTTCGAATCAGTTGGCGGCGATGGGCAGCATAGATTTGCCAGTCAACCTCAGATATCTGATAGATGGCAAGTTCCTGGCCCATACTTTGGGCGGCCGCGTAACCCTGGCGGATGAGTTCTCCAGATCGCTCATAGTCAGAGCCGCGTACGCCTTGTAAGCGAACATGGATCACCGTGTCAGATTTGGCCATACTCTGCCGTTCGTTTTGCAGAACAGCAATGGACGCGGTCTGGCGCAGCACCGTGGTAAGCGATGTGAACTGGTTAGGGGAAAGGCGGGGAGTTTCCAGTGAGATGGCAATCACTTTCTGTGCGCCCATCCGCCGGACCACGTCCACGGGAATATTGTCAGTGATGCCGCCGTCAATCAGTACTTTGCCATCCCAGTTGACTGGCGTAAATATTCCCGGCAGCGCCATGGTGGCCCGCAGGGCTTTGGGCAGGGAACCGTGGTCAAGAACAAAGGATGATCCCGTAACCAGATCAGTGGCCACGCAGCGAAAGGGGGTGGGCAGTTGATCAAAGCTATCCAGATTGGAATACGCTTGCGTGTTGCGGCTGAGCAGTAACGCCAGAGACTGGCCAGAATTGATGCCTACCGGTAACGCGAGTCGCTTGCCAAAACGAAGAGTGAACGTTCCGGACTGGATATTCCACGGCTGCTTTTCCACGATAGGAGCGTCATGGAATTGGTAGTTTGGGCTGAGCAGGTCGTCCCACTTGGCATCGCGGACAATCTCTTCAAGTTCTGACGGGGTAAGACCGGTGGCGTAAAAGCCGCCTATGAGTCCACCCATGCTGGTCCCACCTATGTAGTCAATCGGAATGTGATGGTCTTCAAAGTATTTAAGGACGCCGATTTGGGCCAGACCGAATGCACCGCCGCCGCTGAGTGCAATTCCCACACTGGCCCGGGGCGGTGGTTGGTCCTGAGCGCACACCAGCACCGCACTCATGCAGAGCGAAAATGCCAGGGACATCTTATCGAGTTTGATGTGGAAACGCAGAGCTGATTCTCAACGTCTAAGCTGTGTATTCGAGGTAAGACTAAGACATCTCATGGTGGGAGCGCAAAGCCTGCCCCAAAACGGGCTGTGCAATCAGTCTGTTAACGCCAGATTAATTTTGATTCGAAAAGCGCACGTTTTTATATTCACCACGGACTCAATCCCGTTTTACGAAGGCAAGAAAGGATAATTCATAACGACCAGTTGTTGAGAGGTGTAGGATAGCGGGGACTTACCGTGCAATAAAACCAGGATTTGGCCAGTACCGAAAGTGTCACGCTTTTAGTTAGTAGTAACCGTATTCTCAAAAGGTCCCTTCGAGCGTATGATTGGTGGAACTCTCGACTAAGTAGAACAAGTTGTAAGCGAAAGCGAATTTTAAGAAGGCTCTCATACTGTGGGAATGCTGATCTATACGATTTACTTTGTTGCCAGCATAGCGATTTCAGTTCTGCTTACCTGGGCCGTAAGGAACGCTGCCAATCGGCTGAATCTGGCGTTCGCTCCCGTTTCACATCGTCATGTGCACACGCGCCCTATTCCCAGGCTGGGAGGCGTAGCGGTTTTTCTGACCTGCGCGATCGTCGCCACGATTTTCTACGTTGCAGGGAAATTTGGTTTCAGCCAGCCACCCGTTGGGGAAAAGCTGATCAAAATTGTTTTAGCCTCACTGCCAATTTTTGCGGCGGGCGTCTGGGACGATTTGCGCGGCTTGGGTCCAAAAGCCAAACTGCTGGTCCAGATTATTTCTGCCGCAGGTCTCTATTTCGGCGGCTTGAGATTTTTTGCGATGGAATGGCAATTTGCCGGTCCCGTGCTGAGCTCAGCTATCTGCCTGTTGGCGACAATCGCCTGGGTAGTGCTGGTGTGCAATGCAATCAATCTCATTGATGGTCTTGATGGACTCGCCGCCGGCGCAGCCCTCTTTTCCATGGTGACAATTTTCACGGTTGCTTTTGTGGGCGGACGTTATGGTGTGACCATGGGAACCACCATCCTGGCCGGTGCGGTATTGGGGTTCCTGGTCTTTAACATGAATCCTGCATCTATATTTCTGGGTGACAGCGGCAGCTTGTTTGTCGGTTTCATGCTGAGTGCATTTGTGCTGGCTGAAGTCCCCAGGCAGCCTGATACCGTTAACACGTTCTTTGTGCCCTTCATTTCGTTTGCGCTGCCTCTTACAGACACCGTGCTCAGCGTAGTGCGGCGCTTCCTGAGTGGACGCGCCCTGTTTGGCGCTGACCGTGAACATATTCATCACAAGCTGCTGGAATTGGGGCTAACGCAACGCCAGGTGGTATTCGTTCTTTATGGCGCTTCTGCTGTTTGCGCCCTGCTGAGCATGTTTCTGCTGTATGGCTCGCATGTACTTTTGATTCCCGTGATGGCTGCACTCGGGCTTTTCGTATTCTTCAGCGTACGCAGGCTGGGCTACCCCGAGTTCCAGGAGTTCACGCGCGTGGGAAAGCGAGCGCGCCAGCAAAAAAGAATGTTCGCCCGCAATATCGCCGTGCGCAAGGCCGCGGCTCAAATGCTGCATGCCCGGGAGATTGACCAGCTCGTGGAAAGCATGGAGGCCTGCCTCGCCGAGGATTTTGATGGATTTGAAATCCTGCTGGGCGGCGCTTTCATCGGTTATGAACATGATTTGCTGTCCGGCGATGACACGATCCGCCATTTCTGGAATGACGTGCCGGGCGAAAAAATCACCCTGGTGCTTGAAATCAGCACCCCGGCATCCGGAAAAATCGGGCAGCTTTCATTGCACCGTAGGGTTGGCGGAGAACTGCTGATTGATACCGGATTGCTGGCCGGTGAGCTGCGTCGATCGCTGGCCATTGCATTGGAAAAATGCTTTAAAAATGCAGCGCCTTCTTACGTGGTCGTAAGATCGAAGCAGCCGAGCCTGGCGCATACCCAAGCCAGCGGTGACTAGCCGCTACACAAAGTAGACGAAAATCCAGACGTCACGGTTAATACGCTGCGTTGATCGCCACAATTGCTTGCGTGTTCAACAGAGCTGAGATTTGACCGCTTGTTAACGCGCTGTTATATTCAGGTTGCGGGGTGGAGCAGCCTGGTAGCTCGTTGGGCTCATAACCCAAAGGTCGGTGGTTCAAATCCACCCCCCGCAACCAATAAATCAACCGCTTACAAGCAGGCTTGATTCTCAGCCCTGCCCATTTCCGCAAGAATTTCCCCAAGCTCGGCAGGACTGTCAGGCGTTATCGCCACAGTTCAATTCGCGGTAGTTCCGTCCAACTTCTACAAACGAGCATCAAATCCAATACGCCGAGATACTCCACTTTAATGGGAGGTCAGGCGTCGCACAGGCTTGCCCCTTCGGGTGGCAGGCAGACGGGCCGCAGGCGGAATTTTCCGACTATCCTTTGTCTGTCTCGTGCGAAATCTGGCTAAACGTGTGTGCGATCAAGTTGCACGCGTTGGCCTTATTTCACGAGGCACAAAGGTTGACCGATGCGCTACTTATGCGCCCTTTCTGGAGACGTTGTAGCATGACTGGGGCTCGCTCTGCGGAGAATAAGCCTCTCGTGAGCTGTTAGGTGTGTATAGCGCAAAAGTCAGTCAGCTCCACCGGAAGCGGTCGCCACTTCAACACTGGGTGCGGAAATTGGATGAATTGCTGAGATTGGACGAACCCGAGCGTAATCGATGGGTAACGCGCGCAAGAGGCTGTAGATTTCCTCATTGCTGGCGCGCGCAGATGCCGCCTTCTCCAGTTTGGCAATTTGTGTGGCAACAGAACGCGTGAGTTTCCTGGCTTTCACCCGAAAAACGTATTGGAATGGGCTCTCGGAAACCTCAGCGTCTTCATACCAAAGCTGCTCATGCAGCTTTTCTCCCGGACGAATTCCTGTGATCTGGATAGGAATATCAATATCGGGGCGAAGACCGGACATGCGAATCAGGTCGCGCGCGAATTCGACGATCTTGACCGGATCACCCATATCCAGCATGTACACGTCGCCGCTGGAGGCCAGTGTGGCAGCCTGAAGAACAAGTTGCACCGCCTGGGGAATGCTCATGAAATATCTAGTCATCTCTTCGTGCGTGATGGTGACCGGCCCGCCGGCCGCTATCTGGCGAAGGAAAATAGGAACGACGCTGCCTCGGCTGCCAAGAACATTGCCGAAACGAACACAGGCAAACTGAGTTCTTGAACGGAAGCTGGACTGCACTGCGCGATCCTGTACCACGATTTCAGCCGTCCGTTTGGTGGCGCCCATGATGCTTGAGGGTCGGCACGCCTTGTCTGTGGAGATCATGACAAAGCGTTCGCACCCAAATCTCTCCGCCATGTCCGCCAACTGCCGGGTGCCCATTACATTGTTCAAGATGGCTTCACACGGGTTTGCTTCCATCACCGGGACGTGTTTATAGGCGGCCGCATGCAAAACAATATCTGGCGTGTACAAAGCGAACAACTCTTCCAGCATGCTGGAATCCCGGATATCGCCGACGTGAGGAACGATTTCCGTGCAGGTCAGCTTAAGTTCATTCATCAATTCGAAGATCGAGTTTTCGTCCTGATCGAGAAGGATGAGCCTGCTCACGGGCAGCAAAGCAATCTGACGGGAAATTTCCGAACCGATGGACCCACCTGCGCCAGTTACCAGCACGCACCGGCCGTGGAAACATTCAACCACCTCAGGACGCGGGTCAGAACTCATCTGCCTCAACCGGCCAATAATCTGCTCGATCTGAAGCGAGTTACTTACACGTACGCGGTTGCTTACCAGATCACGAGCTGTCGGCAGGATGCGAACCTGCACCCCAAGTTCAGTGCTGGTGCTCAGGATGTCTTCGGCTGATTGAGCGTTTCCGCCCGTCATCAAGACCAATTCCGCACGATATTCAATGATGGCGCGGGCCAGAGAAGTCATACCGCCCACCACAGGCACGCCGGCAACATTGAGGCCCTGCATGCTCTGATCATCGGTGATGATTCCGACTAACTGGACGTCAGCATACGGTCCGACCAGCCGCACGGCGCCGGCGATGGAAGAATCGTCCGTGATCAGGAGAGCGCGATAGATTGGCTCATTGCCGGGATGTACAGCTTCATGGGTCAAGCGGCGCAATATCCGGCACGAACCAGCCAGCGCGACAAACAAGAAAAGGTCGAGCACGATCACGCTGAACGGAAGCACGGGTAGTGGAAGTCCAAAGCTATGGAAGAGCCGGAAAACCAGAAGACCGAGTGTGACCCATGACGCGCTGGTTGCCAGTTTTAATCCGTCGCCCAGGTGAAAGTGACGCCAGGTACAGCGATAACCGCCTGAGGCGAAAAGCACGAGCGGCCGGGCCAGAGCAATGATTGCAACCCAACTGAGAAATTGCGGCGCCCATCGCCATGTCTGCAATTCAAAGCGGACCAGGAGTGAGGCAAGGATGGCCACGATCGAAGTGGCTGAATCCAACAATAACTGCACATGAAGGCGGAAAACCCACACCGGTAGATGACTGAAAATCTGGCCCAAGGCCCTTGCTGATGACCGGAAGTTAAGACTGAACACTGCGCACATCCCGCTTTTGTTGGAATTTCAGACAGGACGTTCCCTTAACCAATAAATTGGCTTTTGCCCAGGGAATGCCTGGCTTGGTTTTATAGCTAATTGGGGGTAAGCGGATTATGTAGCACTAAAGTCCAGAGCACAAGTGGATTTTTGTAAAGTTAGAAGGTTTAATTTAAGACATTTCTAGGATTATCGAAGGCAATGAGTACCCGCTCGCGTTTTGGGACGCTGGTCCGCAAGGGACTAAGGCGGCCAGGGGATTCCATTACTTAAGTGAGTGTTTCCTAAGTAAATACCCGATTGCTCCTATCCAGCAGCAAAGCTAGTATTTACGCTACTTTTACAAGTACAAGATGCTCAGGAATATCGTGCAGGAGCACGCTCGTCCGGCGGCAGAGCGGCGGTGTGTCTTTCTGCACCAGAGATTTTGCGTCTGAGTGGCGGGCTTCCCGCTTGCAGTCGATTCAACGTACCTGCCCCGGCGCGATTGAGAAGAGTGGATGATCAAAAGAACGCTTTTAGTTTTCGTAGTTTCCTGCTGTTGTTTCGCGCAAACAAGGCTCAGTACACCGCTGCCTGCTAATAACCAATGCACGGGCTCGGATTGTCAGCGAGGCGAAGCGAGCGGGCCGAGTGCGACAACATCAACGCCGAATTTAACGGGTGCCACACGCGACAACCAGGCCGACAAGGACCGCGCCGATGTGGCGACGCGTGCTGAAGCGCCGCGCATGCCCGGATATGCGAGGACAGAGTTTGAGAAGTTTGTGGACGCGTCAGTTGGCCGCGGGCTTTCCTTGTTCGGACGCCGATTCTTTGCCGAGGTGCCAACGACGTTTTCTCCGGTGGACAGGGTCCCAGTCCGTTCAGATTACGTAGTTGGTCCTGGCGACGAACTGTTGATTCGCGCGTGGGGCAAGATTGATCTGGATGCGAAAGTTGTTGTGGATCGGACCGGACAGATCTACCTGCCGCGGGTGGGAACGATCAACGTTTCAGGACTTCGCTATGAGCAGCTGAATGGCTTTGTGCACGCCGCCATCAGCAAGTTCTTCAGAGATTTCGACGTGAGTGTAAGCATGGGGCAGTTGCGGTCAATCCAGGTATTTGTGCTGGGATACGCGCGCCGTCCCGGGACCTATACCGTAAGTTCGCTGAGCACGTTGATGAATGCGGTGTTTGCATCGGGCGGGCCGGCGGCAAACGGCTCCATGCGGCACGTGCAACTGAAGCGCAACAACACACTGGTGACAGACCTGGACTTGTATGACGTGATCCTGCGGGGAGACAAGTCCGGAGACGCCGCGCTGCAACCTGGTGACGTGATTTACATTCCGCATGTGGGACCGCTGGTGGCGCTGGCCGGAAGCGTGAACGGGCCGGCCATCTACGAGTTGCGGCGAGAGACCACGCTGGAAGAAGCGATAGAGACCGCGGGCGGTCTGGCCACGGTGGCGGAAACAAAGCGGGTTTCACTGGAGCGCATCCACCAGCGCGCCGCCCGAGGCTTTGAGGAGTTTGCGCTGGATGCGGAAGGGATGAAGCGGCAGCTTCGCGACGGCGACATTGTCCGCATATTCCCGATCTCGCCCAAGATCAGCAATGCAGTGACGCTACGTGGGAACGTGGCGCAGCCGGGACGCTATGCGTGGCATGAAGGGATGAAGGTGGCCGACCTGATTCCCAATCGCGACGTGCTCATTACGCGGGAATACTGGAACACGCAGAACGTGATTGTGCCGGAAGGCAGGACAGATTCTTTCGCGGCGCGGGCGGCGCACAGGAGCAGCGCAAAAAAAGAACGGCGCGAACAGCAAGAAATGGCCAACGCCGGCAGCGGCGAGGCCACAGCCAACGCCGGGCCGGAAGGCAGCGCGGAAGAGGCGGCCACTGACACGGATTCCGACCAGGACCTGCGCATAGGAATCAAGCATCGGGGATCCGAGGTCAACTGGCAGTATGCGGTGATCGAGCGCATGAAGAAAGACCTGACCACGCAGCTCATCCCTTTCAACCTTGGGACAGCGATCGACGAGCCGGCTTCCGCCGAGAACCAGACGCTTGCAGCCGGCGATGTGGTGACCATCTTCTCTCAGGACGATGTGCCTGTATCCACAGAAAACCGGACCACCTTTGTGCAGATTGAGGGCGAGGTGAAAGCTCCGGGCGTGTATCGGATGGAGCCGGGTGAGACGCTGCGCGATGCGGTGAAGAGGGCAGGCGGGCTGAGCGGCCATGCTTATCTGTATGCGAGCGAGCTGGTGCGCGAGTCCACACGGAAAAGACGGGAGCAGCGACTGGCACAGATGGTGGAGCGGATGCAACGCGACCTGCTGGAATCAGCCACTCCGCAGGGGAGTACGCCAGAGGACCTGGCGCAGGACCGGGAACGGCTGCAACAGCAGCGCGAACTGGTGCAGAGATTGGCACAGGTGAAGCCCACGGGGCGAATCGTGCTGGAACTTAAACCGACCGATGACGCCACCGACCAGGTGCCCGAGATGGCGATCGAGGACGGTGACAGGTTCTTTGTGCCGTCGAAGGACGACACGGTGCAGGTGCTGGGATCTGTCTATAACGAGAATTCATTTCGCTTCCGTCCGGGCAAACACGTGGCGGATTATCTGGGCAACGCAGGCGGAGCGACGCGCGAAGCCGACAAGGGTCGCGTGTTTGTGATCCGCGCGGACGGTACGGTGGTGAGCCGGCAGCAGTCCGGATTGCTGCTAGGGAACCGCTTTGAGAGCATGAAGCTGATGCCGGGCGACAGCATTGTTGTGCCGGTCCATTTCAAAAGCACCACGGTGCTGCGCGAGTTGAAAGACTGGTCACAGGTATTCGGGCAGTTTGCGCTGGGAGCGGCGGCCATCAAGGTGCTACGGCAATGAGTGATACGCAACGTGAGACGCAACCCACGGAAACAACGAGAGGCGAGCGCAAACTCACCTTTGTGATTGATGACGACTCTTTCTTTGAGAACGGGAAAGGAACAGCCGCGGCGGAGTCCGGGAATTTTCTGGAGATCGCCACAGCCCTGGCGCAGAGAAAGCTGTTCATCGCCAAGGTGACGGCGGCGGCGGCCATCGCCGGCGCGGTGGTGGCGCTGATAGTACCGAACCGTTACACGGCAAACGTGAAGATCCTGCCACCGCAGCAATCGCAATCGTCGGCGGGCGCGCTGCTGAGTTCTCTGAGCAGCAGCGGGGTTGGAGCACTGGCGTCAGCGGCGGGCAAGGACCTGGGCATCAAGAATCCCAACGATCTTTATGTTGGCATGTTGAAGACGCGGCCGGTGGCGGACGGGATCATCAAGCACTTCGACCTGCAAAAGCTGTATGGCGCCAAGGACATGACAGAGGCGCGCAAGACGCTGGCGGAGTACACCGAGATTGTTTCAGAAAAAGAAGGCTTCATCAGCGTGGCCGTGGAAGACAAGCAGAAAGCACGCGCGGCGGAGATGGCCAATGCCTACGTGGAGGAGTTGCGCAACCTGAATCGCGGGCTGGCTCTCACGGAATCATCGCAGCGGCGGCTGTTCTATGAGCAACAGCTCAAGGAGGCCAAGGACGACCTGGGGAATGCGGAGATCGCGCTGAAGCAGGCGCAGCAGAAGAGCGGCATGATCCAACTGGACACGCAGGCCAAAACGATGATCGAAAACGTGGGCAAGCTGCGGGCCGATATTGCGGTGCGCGAGGCGCGGCTACAGGCAGTGCGGTCCTTTGCCACGGATAAGAATCCGGAAGTGGAGATGCTTCAGAGTGAGCTGGCCAGCCTGCGGTCTGACCTGCGGCGGCAGGTGGCGCAGGGCGGCGATAGCGGCAATTACGACGTGGCGCTCAAGGACTTGCCCGCGGCGGGCGTGGAGTACATACGGGCTGAGCGCGAGGTGAAGTATCGCTCGGCGCTGTTTGAAATTCTGTCGAGACAATATGAGGCGGCAAGGATCGATGAGGCCAAGGACGCGCCGGTGATCCAGGTGGTTGAGCCGGCGGAAGCGCCGGACCGCAAGAGTTCGCCCAAGCGGACAGTGATTGTGATGCTGTCAGCGATGTCAGGATTATTTTTAGGCTGCCTGATCACGGTGCTGGGCAAGTGGAAGAGCATGATGCAGGCAGACCCGCGCCGGGCGGAGCAGATCAAGGCGCTGCGCGCGGCGGTGGGCGGAAAGTAAGTATGAATACCGCTGTCGCCATAGAAACCGCAACGCTGGAGACGCCGCAAGTCGCCACGCCTTCCCTGCGGCAAAACTTCAAATGGACATTCGCGGGCAATGTGATTTACGCGGCGTGCCAATGGGGCATGCTGTCTGTGCTGGCCAAGGCGGGCAGCGCGGCCATTGTGGGACAGTTTGCTCTGGGACTGGCGATTGCAGCGCCGGTGTTCATGTTCAGCAATCTGCAACTGCGGGCGGTGCAGGCCACGGACGCGCGGTCAGAATACGAATTTGCGGACTACTTCACGCTGCGGGTGCTGGCGTCAGGGCTGGGGCTGGCGGTGGTGGCGGGGTTGATGTGGCGGCTGCCGTATGACGCGACCACGCGCTGGGTGGTGATGCTGGTAGCAGCGTCAAAGGCAGTGGAGTCACTGAGTGACGTGGTGGCGGGGCTGCTGCAAAAACATGAGCGGCTGGACCAGGTGGCCATGAGCCTGATGATCCGGGGCGCACTATCACTGGCGGCTTTCGGAACAACGTTTTTGCGGACACACAACCTGGTGACGGCGGTGGCCGTGCTGGTGGTGACGTGGACGGCGGTGTTCGCGGTCTATGACCTCTGGCGGGCACGGGGCGTGCTGGGGCAACCGCGGCAATATTTCAGGGTGGACGGCGGGCGTCTGCGGCGGCTGCTGGCGGTGAGCGCGCCGCTGGGCGTGGTGATGACGCTGGTGTCACTGAACATCAACAGCCCGCGCTACCTGCTGGTGAAGTATCTGGGCGAGGCGGAGCTGGGAATGTTTGCGTCCATGGCGTACATCCTGGTGGCGGTCACGCTGATCGTGAACGCGCTGGGACAGTCGGCGTCGGCGCGGCTGGCGCGCATGTTTGCGGCGCGGGATTTCGCGGGATTTCGGAGCACGCTGGGCAAGCTGCTGACACTGGCGATGGCGGTCCCGCTGGTGGGCGTTCCGGTGGCGGCGCTGTTCGGGCGCAGGCTGCTGACGCTGCTTTACCGCGCCGAGTATGGCGATCATGTGAACGTGCTGGTAATCATGATGGTCACGGCAGGACTCACGGCCGTGGGATCGTTTCTGGGATATGGGATGA